>Ga0102851_10000227_pt1 | contig 25717 bp, 28 predicted proteins | sample Mud3Dept3metaG_FD_79558 | JGI IMG/M metagenome (GOLD analysis project Ga0102851, IMG submission 79558) | Freshwater wetland microbial communities from Ohio, USA, analyzing the effect of biotic and abiotic controls - Mud 3 Core 4 Depth 3... | ecosystem: Environmental > Aquatic > Freshwater >... | reverse complement strand
GAGTTCGGCGTCACCGACAAGGACTCGCGAACGTCCGCGTGCGGCATCGCCGCCACGCCGTTACCGGGTGATGCGTCCCAGGCAGCAACCATGCTCAACGCGATGGCGACTGGCTACAAGACGGACGCGAAGGTGATCGAGGAGAAGGACATCACGATCGGGAAGTATCCGGGTAAGTCGCTCATCGTCGAGACGCCGAAACACCGGAAGCTGTTTCGGCTCTACGTTATCGGAGATAAGCTCATCATCAACAACTGCGGTGGGCCGTTCGATCGCGCGGACGCAGATGCGCCGACCGCGAAGCGCGTCCTCGACTCGTTCAAGCCGGCGATCTAGCGCTCGCTCGCGCCAGCGCGAACAGCCAGCCATACGCCTTGCTCTCTCGGTCGATCATCGATCGGCTAGTGCGCCGACCTTGGAGCACTGCGCTCTGGCGCACCGTGCGCGGATCCTCGGGGCAGCCGTCGTTGGAGCTGGATTGCTCATCGTGTCGACCGGACCAGACAAAGACACCGGGCCGACTATCGTTGAGGCCATCGGTGGCGTCCTGGTCCTCGGCGGACTCGGCCTCGTCGTCGCTGGATCGATCTACGAGATCGGCACCGCACCACGTGCTGCACGCCAGTACAACCACCGGGCCGCGAAGAGGCCGCTCTTCGTTCTCCCTGGTGCTGTTGGAGCCGATCTCGGGCTGTCCGTCGCCGGATCGTTCTAGGGTCTGGTTGTGGGGGCGAGCACTCGCGTAAACCGGCATATACTACTTTCGTGGTCTGTCTGATGGCGACGTGCGGTGTGTTGAAAGGTGGAGGCGAGACATGCGCGGAGCGTTAGTCGTCATGCTGATGGGCTGTGGCGGCGACAAACTGCCGGGCACGATGCCAAGCTCGACGGTGCCGAGTACAGTTCACCTGTTGAGCGGCGCCTCCAGTGGAGGGGTGCCATTCAGGTCCGCACTGACCTCTCAGGCCGCGGGGAACGGCCTGTGGTTCCTGTCACCCGACAACGCGAAGGTGACGATCAATTCGCTCGAGTTCCTCGGCACTGCATCGGATAGCGTGCAGACCGCCGACCTGAGCGCCTGCACGCCGACGTACGATCGCAGCGCGCTTGGACTTACCCCGCTCCTGGATTGCCCGTTCGGCGCGCCGGTTGGCACTTGGGTAGGCGTCCGGATCAACGTAAGCCCCACGACGCAGGTACTAATCGATGACTCAGCGGATGGGCTGTTCACGACGGCAGCCGGGCTAACCACGATCGCGCCCGCGGCGGCAGATTTCGCAACTGTGACGGTACCGAATGGCGGGGGCGACTTTCCGTCCGTCGTGTACCTCGAGCCTCCACTCGTGATCTCGGACGGTGACAGCGATGCCGGTGCGTCGTCTCTGTCGATCATCGTCGACATGAACCACACGTTGTTCGCCAACGTGTCGAGTGGCAGCGCAACGTTCAACACATCCCTACCGGTCTCGCCGGTCTCGGTCATCGCTTCCACGAGCAGCGCTGGAAAAGCGACGTTCTATTCGACCACGGGCACCGCCGGGAATTTCAACGGCGGCGCCGTCACAGGGAATGATACTGGCAGCGTGCGGCTCTACTACCCGACACCGACAGGCCAGCCCGGCTTCCTGTTCTTCGTCACGCCGGGCCCCGGAGAGGCGTATCCGCGTGATGCTGCGACCTCGCTGGTCGGCGGCTATCTCGGGCGTGACTCCGCGGGCACGATATGCTGGGCCAACGCGGCGCAGGACCAAGGCTGGGCACACTACAAGCAGTACTGCGCGATGCAAGAGGTCACGACGCTCGGAGGCACCACGACGTTGTCATGCATGAACGTCGATCCTGCTCCCAAGCCGGTGTCGGGTAGCACCTACGAGTCCGGATGTCCTGCGATGGGGACGGTGGACTTCACGGAGCAACTGACCCTCGTCGCGCAATAAGGCTCGCGCGACGGAGCCGCGCGGCGCGCCGCTGTGACTGCGCCTGAGTCGGCGATGTCGATCTCCAGCGACATTCCATCCGCCGGGTCAAGCTTGGCCTTCGCACGTACAGGACAGGCGTTGATTTGACCACAGTATGACTCATGTCCCGCTGGCCCTCGTCAGCGCACCGGTCAGGAACCGCTTCGCTGAAACCTCCTGTCGAGCAGCCGTTCCCCAGCTTCCTCGATGGAGAATCCCGGTTGGGAAACATGCGGCGCTGCAACCTCGCTTGATACTTGGGCGCCGCGACAAGCGCACTCTAGAGGTCTCGCCAGTCGTTCGATATCCCCCCCTGGGCTCCACCAGGAACGAACACGGTCCGCAACAATGCGGGCCTTTCTTGTTATCGGGAAGCGGCCACGCGTGGCCCCTACTCCTCCAACGGCTCGAGCACGCTATTCAATGCGAACGTGCTCGAGCACTCGGGGCAGGTGACGCTGCTGTCCATTGACGCCAGAACGGTCGCCGGCTCCGGCCGACCGGATGCGGTCAGCTGTGCACAGAGTCGAACCAGTGCATCGGCCTCGCTCCAGTCCTCGTCCGGGTCAAAGGACGGTGGCACCAGCGCAGTCAGGTCGGTCTGCTTGCCGCAGGCGGCCGCAATACCTCGACCATCCGCAAACTCGATCTCGATCGTCACGCCGCACTCGTCGATCGGACAGTCCAGCTCCATGAACCCCTCTGCGCGATCCATGATCATCTGAGCGGTACCGCTGCAGCCTTCGAACGCTGCGCGTGCGCTCGCGACGGTCAGCAGCTCGTGTGTGTTCTCGAGCTCGGCAAACAGGGGATCGATCCATTCGTTCGCGGCAGCGAATGCACCGAGGCTGTCCCGCCACAGGTCCTCCGCCCCATCGGGAGGATATCCGTTGGTGGCAACGGCGCCGATGAAGTGGATGAAATCGAGCCGCGCCTCGGGCGCCACTCGTTGCGCTATCTCGACGAGATGCGGAACAACCGCAAACGCAGAGGTGTGGATGTCCCCTTGATGAAGAACCGATGAGTAGAGCTGGTTCCAGATCGTCGCGGCTTCAGGCCCCGTGGGAACGCCCGCGAGACGACGGAGCAACCCCGGTGTGTCGCTCGCGTTGCCGTAGGCATGTTGAAGTTGCGACCAGCGTGGAGACTCGAGCGGAAGCATGGTGGAGGAAGGTAGCCTGCCGCATTGTTCCTCGAACGTCTCTCGCTACTGGTAACGGTTCGTCGTCCAAGCTCGCTGATCACGTATGCGCTGCAGGAATCGCACTCTAGAGGTCAGGGGTTCGATCGCCCTGGGCTCTGCCAGGAACGGAAAGGTCTCGCAGCGATGCGAGGCCTCTTGTCTTGGCCAGCTCCGGCAGCCGCTCGCCGAACATCCGACGATCAAGGTGGACACGCGCTCTGCTTGCCGGCCGTACTGTCGAGCTGGAACCTCTCGTGTTCGATCGTGACGAAGCCGCCGAACGTTGTCCCGGCAGGAATTTCGAGGACCGTCTCTGTCGCCGGCGTGCCGCACGCGCTGCGGAACTGTTCCGGATCGTTGCAGGTGGCGACATGAATACGGCTGGGGACGAGCACGAAGATCTGACCGCCCTTGCGGCCGAGGGTGAACACGCCCTGTCGGTCCGCACCGAGGTAGAGCCCGCGATACTTCGTTCCCTCGAGGGTGTAGGTGACGAGGTCGCCGCTCTTGCGGTGCAAGAACGGCTTCCTCGCGCGGGCGGCACGCGCCATCTCGGCCTCCGCCGCACCACGTGCGCCTCGCGCTGCGATCTCGGTACCCGTCGGCAGCACGCGGAGCGGCTCCGTCGTGAAGCCCAGGTTCGCCACCTGGGCGGCGTACGCCTCGTTACCCACCGCGACCTCCGCGATGGCGGCCTTGCAGGGATCCAAGGGTGCCGCGTCGATCACTCGGACCGCGATGGTCGCGTCGGCACGAACGGGCGGTGCCGGCGCATCCTTACGGCAGCTGAGCGCGACCAACAGCACCCCCGATCTCATGATCCAGATCCCTGCGGCCCTCGGCATCACGAGATCGTAGCAACTCGAGCGGTCAGGGGTTCGCCCCCTTGAGCTTCCGGCGCCAGTAGCGGGCGGTCGGAGGTGAAGGTCTGCGCGGACGGCTTGCCCGCGTTGATTCCCGTCGGCTCGTACGGGTTTCCCTGCGACATCGGCGAGATCACGAAGCTGGCTACTTCGTCGAGTAGATGAACGTCACGGCCCAGCACACGGGCACGGCTCTTCCATCGACCTCGAACGGGCGGTACTTCCACAACCTCATTCCCGCCTCGAGCATGCGGTCGTACTTCTCGTACGTCGTGGTGCGGAGCATCTTCACCTTCGTGACGATGCCCTTGTCGTCGACGCAGATCTTGAACGATCCGATCACGTGATCGACACCGGAGCTCAGCATCTCGGCCCGTGTCTCGGCGCTCGGACGGATCACCTTCTCGCCGGCGACTCGGCGCTTCTCCATCACCTCGGGCGTCACGTCCGAGACGGCCGGCGCGGGCTTGGTGCGAAGCGGCGGCGGCTCGGTCGGCGCGGTCGGCATGTCCGAGGCCGGAGGCATCCCGATCTGCAGCGGCTCGAGCCGCTTCTCGGGATAACCGACGACGAGCCGCGCGCATGCTCGCACCGGCTTGCCGCGCACGACGAACGGCTTCACCTTCCACTTGCGGATCAACTTCGTGGCCTGCTGGCCATAGGCAGCGAACGCCTCGGGCAACGCCTGCGGCTCGACGCGATCGATCTTCCCCTTGCCGTCCACGCACACGTGGACCGCAATGCTCATCGAGTCGTCGGCCGCATCGAGCTTCGCGCGCGTCTTCTTGTCGGGGGCGATCTGGCGCGAGAACGACGCGACCTGAGACGCGAACGTCGTCGGCTCGATCGTGGCGTCGGGCTCGAAGCTCTCGATGCGGTAGACCCACAGCGCCACGGCGCCGTTGTCAAACACCGTGACGTTGACGCCGATGCCCGGTCCGTACGTGGCCGAGATGAACTCGCCGGTGTCGGTGCGCGCGCGAAACTCGAGATCCGCGAGACACGTCACGAGCCTCGGGAAGTCACCTGCGTCGACTTGATTGCTAGTCCCCGCGAACCACAGACACTCGTCGGCGTCGAACCACAGGTTGTGAACCGACAGTCGCTTCGCTGCCGCGGCGAGTTTCACCGGCTGTCGCTCGGCGATCGCCGCGATCACCTCGCGGCGGATCGCTGCCTTGTCGATCGGTGCGGCGTGAACCTCCGCTCCGACGAGCAGCAGTACCGCCAGCGCGAGCCATGCATTCTTCATGCGCGGAACCTGCCATAGAAGCCCCGTACCCGAGGATGAAGAAGTCACACGTTTGAAGAGCCCGACTGCAAGGGTCCGCAGCGATGCGGACCGTTCTTGTTTTGCGGACAGGTCGGACACCCGTTGCACAGCGTGCAGGCCGCGAGCAGTAACGTGCTCGTCAGCGAGCGCCTCTCGATGTCGCCCGCAGCAGCTGGGCTCGTCCCGGCGTCGACGATCTGGTCGTCGGTCGAGAGCGCCATTGAACGGCCGTGCGTTTGCGCCGGCGTTATCTCTCAGCGTTCCGCAGGGTGCACACCGACACGTGCAGCGGGGTCCTGCCGGTAGAAGGCACTCAGCAGGTCATAGATCGCGGACATCCCGGCGCGCAGGTCGTGCGGTCGTTCGAAGAACCATTCGGTAGCGACCGCGAACAGCTCCACATCGCTCTCCGCAGCATATGCATCGAGCGGAGGCGCCAGGCCCGACCGTAGGGCCTGCACCAGCTCTGCCCGCGCGCTCGCGATCACGTGCGTCCAGACGGCATAGATCGGCGAGGGCGGCCCTTGTGCCTCGCCATCCATCGACCCGTCGGCTCCATCGAGGGCATGCGCGAACTCGTGATAGCCGACGTTGTCCCCGTCATTGGCCTCTGCAAGTCCACGGAGCAAACTCGGCCACGACAGCGTCACCTTCCAACGGCCGCCGAGACCGATCACCTGGCTGCCGTCATGGTGCCACGACTCATCGGCGCGCAATGTCACGTGGCCAACGTTGGTGTACTCCGCCCACGGTAGGTTGAGCGTCAACCGGCACGCCGTTGCGGCAACCACGACCTTCATCTCGTCGGTGACCTCGAGTCCGCGCGTGGAACTGAAGGTCGTCGTCAGAACAAAGTGCTGGACCTTGTCCTCGAAGCACTCCTGCTCCGCCTCGCCTAGCGTGCGATAGAACGGTACGCAGCGGTCCAGCGTCTCCCGCCACGCGCGTGGAAACGCGACGTCGAGTGCGTCGCGAAGTTCGTCCGATGAAAACCTGGTCAACCTTCGCCCCGGGGCGGCAACCTAACTACGGAACCCGCGCCTGGCAATGCCGACGTAGGTTGCGGGCAACTGCGTGTAGCGATCATCGCAACCGTTCCCCAGATTCCTCGACGACGAATCCGAACTCGGGCACAAGCGTCGCTGCAACATCGCGTCTCCATACGCTCTGCCTCACAGAGCTCGAGAAGGAGTGCGGCTGGAACGGCCATTCGCCCCCCTGGGCTCCACCAGGAAACGGAAAAGGTCTCGGAGAGATGCGAGGCCTTTCTGTTCTTCGGCAAGTGCATCGAGCAGTTCTCCGCCTCGGGTGATCACGGTCGGGCGGCGGTCATCGCGGCCCCTAGTAGCTGGGCGACCAGAACGAGGCCCTCGGTCAGGTTCTGCTGGCAGATCGTCGTGTAACTCGAGCGATTCTGGAACTGATCGATGAAGAACTTGAGGCGGGTCGGGGGATCCGCGACCTCGAGACCGCTCGCGCCGGTGTAGCTGCACGAGTGCGCCAGCGCCGGGATCGCGGAGGTTCCACCGGGCGGCGTGCGGAGCTCGACCTCGAAGGGTTCCGGAACGCCCATCACGCCGGCGACGATCACCTTGAGCGGGTCCGTCTTGAGCCCCTTGAAGTAGGTGACGTAGGAAGCGACCGAGCTCAGGTAAGCCGAGCTCTCGTTCGGGTGGCACTGGGTCTTCGAGCCGACCTGGTTCATGGCATCAGGGGTCGTTCCGCCGACGTCACACGTGACGCCGAACCGCGTGCAGCGGAACGACTCCAGCGGTCCAAGCGTCGGATTCTCGGGAGCAAGCATCGACGAGTGCGAGAGAGAGCAATCGTCTTCGTCCTGGATGAAGATCAGGGCGAGGTAGGCCTCCGGCCGGAGGAAGCCCTGGTTCGACAGGTGCGTCGGAGCGAGGGCACGCTTCGCTGCTTCGAGCGGTTGTTCGAATTCACAACCCGAGGTCCCGGCGTCCGCGATCGCCGAGAACGCCTGCGCGAGTGAACCGGAGTAGTTCGTCGTCCGGCTGCCGTCCGTGTTCTTGATGTCGATGATGTAGTCGCCCGCAACCAGCGGCGAGCTCTGCGTGAGGAGGTTGCCCGCCTTGCCGTAGCCCGAGCACGCGCCCGGCCCGGTGCCGAACGCGGGGCCGGGCTGGGCGTCGGCGCTCCCGCTGGTCCCGAGGTCCGAGCTGACCACGCCGATGTGAACGTTCGGCAGACCGCCGAGGATCGTCTGCAGGACGTTCACGAAGTTCGGGAGGTTCGCCCGCAGGTTGGCCTGGTGGTCGGCCATCGAGGGCGAGTCATCGATGATGAACAGGAGGTCGATCTCGCGCCCGGTTTCTGGAATGCGAGGCGCGTCGACGGTCGCGTCGACGACGGCCGCGTCGGGGCGGAGGGGGGAGTCGCTGCAAGCACCGCCGAACAGACCAGCCGCGAAAGGCCACCAAGCAAGTGTGCGCTTCCGGTTCATCCCTCATCCTCGCACGCAAGCGAGCATCACGCCTCGGCGGGAACGAGGACGTAGGCAAAGCAGGACTGAACTCGCACACCATTCCGTTCGTCGACGACACAGGCGAGAGGCGCGTCGTTCGTCTCGCGAGTCATCTCGACTCACTCGATCCGGGTTATCTTGCCGGGATGACGGCCGTCGATCTCGACCGCGAGAGCCATCTCGATCTCGTTGTCGTGTACGGCACTGCCGGCCAGGAGACCTCGTTCGCAGTCGGCGACCCCGATCGCAGTGGCACGCTCGACCTCGCCACGATCGACCATGGGCGATCCGTCACGCTGTTCTCGCAGACAGGGTGCGGCGCGTGATGCGCGTCATCGCGGGACTCGCGCTGCTCGTCTCGGCCTGTGGGGACGGCGCGGTCAACCCCGACGCCGACTCGCGGGACGTCGGGCCGCGTGACTCTTCAGTCGACGCGTTCATCGACCCTTCGTGCGATTACACCGAGCAGGCAGATGCGACCAACGACACGAGCGCAGAGGCGACGACCCTCACGTTTGCGTCGCAGGCGGTGCTGTGCGGGACGATCGACCACAGTCACTTCGCGGGTGGCGCGGTCGACATCGGCGCGTACGACGGACACCTCGCGGGCGGCACGGTCGATCTTGACTCGTACACATTCACCGTCACGACGACCACCGACGTGCTGATGCACGTGACGGGCGTGGGCGCGGAGGCGCTCGACGATGTCATCCTCCACGTGCGGAGCTCGTCGATGCAGTCGCTCGCGAGCGCGCACTTCGAAGGCGATCACGGCACGCTGTACGCGCACCTGACGCCGGGTACGTACACCGCGTCGGTTGGCGGGTTCCACGCGTCGAGTGTCGCCGCGGCGATCCAATACCGAGTGAAGATCGTCACCGATGCTCCGGCGACGCGCTGTCCGCCGTTCACCGGTGGTTCGTTACTGTTCGAACCTCAGAGCAACGACAACGACGTGCTCCAGTATTCCCGGTCGCTGGTCCCACACACCTCACTCACTCCGTCGACCACCGATGCGCCCAGCGGCTCTTTCATCATCTTCCCCGGAGGGGGGTATGCAATCGGCGCCAGCGCGGAAGATGCGAACCCGAGCGATGACTACATGGATCGAGACACGTATGCGGTGGTGGCCGGCGCGATGACGACTCAGCTCACGATCCGGGTCAAGCGCTACGCGACGACGATCGACTTCGATTTCCTCGTGTCGTACGCCAACAGCGAAGAGGCCTTCGCGGGCAATCTGGACACCGCCACGGCGGAGGACGAGCTCGCCACGTTCGCGGTCCAGCCTGGCGCGACACTCTGGCTGTGGTTTGGTGCACGCGACGGTGCGACGGGCCTCCCTCAGTCGTACGACGCGACGATCTGTCCCGAGACCTTCAGTCCCTGAGTGGGTCCGATCTGATCCCTGCGGCGATCCTCGTACGCGCATAGCTTGGAGCGGCCGCCAGAGATGAGACCCGGGAACGGGTGATCCAAGATGGGATCGGATTCATCACCAGCTCGACCCAGCTAGACCGTGTTCTCGGACCCGCGAACTAGATCATTGCTATGGCGTCGGCGACCCTGTGAGCCTCATGCCCTCGTCTTACGCTCGACTTGACGAGCTCGCCTCGCGTGATCCGGTGCACTTCGCGAACGCGCTCGCCGCCCTCGATGGTGCGCGCTTCGCTCTGACCGCGGGCGCCTCGAAGGTGATGCGGTTCATGCTCGAAGACGCCGGCGGTTGCGACGCCGTGATCGCGCCCGCCAGCTACCTCGAGATCTCGTTCGCGTGGAACCGCGGCCGCCACCAGTACTTCGCCGAGTGTGCTCCGCCGATCGTCAGCGCCCTCGTCGAGATGGCAAACGCGGCACCACCGGCGCATCGCATCCGCGGATCGATCGGGCCTGCGCTCCACGACGTGCCCAACTTCATCCCGTGGCGTCACGGTCGGCGGCGGTTGTGGCTCGATGCGACCGCCGGCGAGATCCAGATCCGCGTTCGTGACGACGATCCGGCGTTCACCGACTTGCCGCCCGAAGCATTCCCCGACCCGATCGCCTACCCCTACACTGTGATCGATCTAATGGTGCCGCTGCGCTGCCCACACTGCGACGGAGCCTCGACGAGCTATCGCAAACTCTCCGACGGCAGTCTCGTGTGCCTCGTGTGCGCCCGTTCGTTCACCTACCGGGCGTAGCGCCGCACCATGATGATCCCGGCGTTCTGGCGCGCGATCGAACAGCAGCTCCGCGCGGCGTCCCCGGCCGACGCGGCCACGACCGACGATGGAGGGCGCGGGCGGCGCTGACCCCGCATGCGCCTACATCGCCCCCTTCGCGCTTTGTCCAGCGCTGGCTCCCTTGCTGAGCTCGACGCCGAGCTGGCATCGAGGTCGCGTCGATGCTCTACGATGAGAGCGGTGACCGACGAGCACGCTGGCGACCCGCGCGATCATCCGGCCGGCTTCGCAAAGGATCAGCGAGTCGGCGTCGCGGTCGCACCGCCGAACGCGGAGGCCGCGTTGAAGCGCGGAGCGCGCGTGGCCGATCGATGGTTGGTGCTGGTCCTGACGTTCTTCCTCGTAAGCCTCGGCATGTTCTTGGCGAATCCCCTGATCGGGATCGTGCCCCTGATCGCGAGCGTCGTTGGCTTCGTTGTTCAACAGCGCAAGGCGCTGAGGTACAGCAAGGCTGCGTCCCTATGCACGACGGGCGCGAGTTGCACCCTGGACGTGGAAGACATGTTGCTGGTGGCCAACGGTCAGACAGCGATGAAGCTGACGCTTGGTCCCCGAATCAGCCGAGACTTGCGGCAGCAGCGGCTACCTGCGGCCCGTGCCGAGTTGCGCAAGCCGTAATGTGATGCGCCGGATGGCCGACCCGAGCCACGCCTGCAACCGCGGGAGGACGCATGGGAGCCAAGGCGGTCTATCTCGAGCGCGAACAGCGCGTGTGACCACGTCAGCGGTTGATCGCGACTTCGATGCGACCAAAGACGACCCCGGTCATCCGCAAGGCCGGAACCACCGCGTTGCCCGGTTCTGCTGATATCGTCGCCGCATGGTGGGCGCGCGGTTCCTGTGCTTGCTGGTCGTCGCCTGCGGTAACGGTGAGCCTCACCCGTCGAGCGCATCCGTCGCCGGCGCTCCGGCAACTGCGTCCAAGGTGAGAACCACAAGCGTGGCCGTTGCAGATGCGGCGGTCAGCGACGGAGATCGAGACCTCGAACGCGTGCGCGCCTACTTCGACAAGCACCATCCGCAGAAGAGATGGCAGCTGGGGCCGAGTCGAATCGACAGCGTCGAGATCCAGCACGTGTTTGCTGGGCGGCGCTTCTACTATGTCTTCTCCGCCGTGCCGATGGCACCAGGTGCCAACATCGACACGGTCCAGGACGCGTATCGAGAGCGCCTGGCCGAGTTCCAGGCTGCGTACATCTCGGAGACCGTCGCGATCGACGATCGTGGGGTGATCGAATCGCTGAAGACGATCGCGGACTACAACCGACTGACCTCCCCAGTCACGAACGAGAGCGAGGTCACGACAGCGGCCGCGGCGGTGCTCTCACTCGACAGCACCGGCGGCGTGGCGCCGGGTGTGATCTCCGCGGCGCAGGTCAAGTTGACCAAGACCGGGGATGGCTGGAGTGCTTCGGTCGACGTTACGGATCGCTTCGCGGGCTCGGTCGCTTTCGACGTCGCCGGACGGATTGCTGGGCTTGGCAAGCAGTACAACGGCCCCAAGCCGCCCCGAGCGCACGTCACCCGCTAGGTCTCTGTTTGCGATTCGCGCACGGTTTCTCAGCGACGTAGAGTAGTGGCCTGACGAAGCAACCACAAACGCGGTGGACACACGGCCGGGACGTCGCCGTCATCCTCACCTCGGTGTCAGTGCTGCTGCCCCTCGCCTGCCATCCGAAGCCAGTGGTGGTGCCGGGCTACTTCACCGCGCAGCGACCCGCCAACGCGCCTCCTACGTGCGAGGAGACGCTCGCTTGCTACGCGCGCTGCGTGCCGCAGGTCGAGGAGTGCATGCTGCGCTGCGAACAGTGCGGGGTGTCGCGCGAAGTGGCCCGTGCCCGCGCGGTCTCGAACTGCGCCGCGATCAAGGAGTGCGCCGACCCCGTCTGTACGGAGCAGCAGTGCGCGCCGGAGCTCGCGGCGTGCAAGGCACGGTACGTCGGCGGGCCTCCGGTGATCGATACGTTCTGCCCGCAACGATGATCAGGTTCTTCGGGTCTTCTACGCGCTCGTCCTCGTTTCAGCACTCAACGTGGTGCTGGTCGGTGCCCTCGGGCGCAGCGTTGCTATTGGGTCGCGAACACGACCGCCGACCAGACGTCGATTTCCGAGTCCTTCGCGACGATCGAGATCTTGTCGCCGCGAGCCGAGAGCGCAGCGGGGTAGTCGACGAGGGTCGCGGGCTGGCCGTCGATGCGTGCACGACACCGGATCGAGTTGTCGGCAGCGAGGTGGGTCAAGGAGAGGTGCATCGCACTCGTCCCGACGAACGTGGCCATCTGTTTCAACGTCGCGTCCTCGTAGAGATTGACCATCTGCGCTCCACCCACGTCGACGTAGACGAGACAGCTGAACACCTTGCCGCCCTCGAAGGTGATCCTGACCCCGGTGAGCGACGTGAGCGGGCGCGTCGACTCGAACGTGGCTTCGAACGTCGCGTGGTCTGTCGGGTCGATGTCGTGTTGGATCTCGGCGAGTCCAGCTCCGAGGCCGCCGCCACCCGCGAGCGTGTCGACGCCGTACCCCCAGATCCCAGCGACGTTCACCCAGCTCCCGGTGTCTGTCACGAATGGGTCGAAGAACACGAGATGTTCGACCGATTGCTCGCTCGGATCACACAGGTTCCCGACGCTGTCGCCATCCATATCGCCGGCATCTCCGGCGTCCGCGGGACAGGGGTCGACGAGATCGACGAGGCCATCGGCGTCCTCGTCGTGGCTGGGGGCATCGCTTTGAACCTGGGTGTCGACCGCCGCGTCGTCGTCGTCGCCGCCCGCGTCAGCGTCGGCGTCTCGGTGTAGCCCGAACACCAGATCGCAACCCGAGCAGACGACGAGCAGCGCCACGATCCGCAACACGCGTCGATCGTACCACCGCGACGTTCGGCGCATTCAGGATCGTTGGGGAGATGGCCCACGGGGAAGGTCTTCCACTCGGCAAGCCCGAGAAGATGGGCAAGGCGCTGGACGGCAGGACCTTCGAGCTCGGCAAGCGTCACGCTCGACCGCCCGTTGCTGGTGGCCCTGGCCCGTCACTGACGTCCCGGCCCCGATGCTTGTCCCAGCAGATCGGCGATCGCCCCATGGTAGGTGTGAGGTGTGTCGAACTACGTCCACTACTTCAAGACCGACTGGGGATACGCTGCGCTGACGCCAGCCGAGCAGACGATCGCACGCCGCTACGAGGCGTTGTTCCGCGCCGATCCAGGCGTCACGGCGGACTGGCTCGCCAAGCACCTCGGAGCCGCATCGGCCGAGCTGAGTGACCGCCGCGTCTATGCGTACGGCGAGGACGACGACGGCCCGTTTGCGCTGAGCGCCCTCGACGGGACGTACGGTGATGACCCGGATCCGCGCGACCACGGCGAGGACGCCGACATCACGCGGCTATTGACCGCGGACGACTACCGGGCCGCAGGAGTCACCGCGATCTGGACGATGTTGTTCTGGCCGCGGCCACTGCTCGACGCGGTGATCGCCAAGGCCAACGAGCTCGACGTGTCGGCGTCCTGGATCGTGCAGAGCTCGTGGAAGCTCGCTGGCGGGCGATGCACCGACGCGAAGCTCGGCTACGATCCGAATGCTGGCCGCGCGAGCCAGTCGTTGTTCCTGCTGGTCGATCAGTGGGCCGAGATCATGGAGCGCGTGGCGCGCGAGGATCGCGGAGCGTCGTGGTTCGTGCAACGCGCGGTGGTGCTCGCGCTGCCGCACCTCACGCGCGGGTGACGGCGGTCTAACCCGTCGCGACCTGATGCGCCGGCTCGAGCCAGCGCACCAGCTCGGCGCGCCGCGATACGACGCGCGGACTTCACGTCGACAGCTTGAGCCCGAACCAGAACCAGGTGCCGACAAAGCCGAGGATGGCGATGTCGAGCGTGACGGCAAGGAGTACGCGACCGGCGAACCGCGTCAGCTCGGCGCCCGGGGGTGACGGATGGATGGCAGGCATCAGCTCGTGGTGCATGCGCACTCGATGAGCAGGCGGCGTGCCTGCGCGATCCACGCGGAACCACGTACGCCCGGAGCGCACGCGGCGACAGCGCGTCAGCGGCGCGCGGCGAGCGCTGTCATTTCGACACCAACGACGGTCGGGTACATGGGCGCGGTCGTCGGACCAACTCCACGACACGCACGCACGCAACTGCGACGAGGCTGACCCGCAGCATGGTCCCGTTGTACTAGACTCGACCGTGGGATGGCAGCGCGCTTCGCACGAGTTGCCTCGGCCGGCGCCCTCACGCTGCATCTCGCGGTCGCCGTCGCGGCGCTCGTCTTCCTTCCGCGCGGCTTCGCCCTCGACGACATCCACCTGTGGAGCAACACGATCATCCCCGTGGTCGCGGCGCTCGCAGTCGTCGCCGCGCTGCTTGGCCTGGTGGTTCGTGCGTCCGCGATCGGCGTGAGTGCCCTGATCGCCGCCGCTGCTGGCGGATGGACGAGCGCCGTCGTCACCGGCGCCACGCTGTTCCCGAGCTCGCTGTCGCTCGGGCGGATCGCCGTGCCGGCGTTCGCCGCGCTCGTGCTGCTCTCCCTCGCGTGGTGGTCGAGAGAGCGAGCTGCGGTCTCACTCGTGGCCCTCGGGCTCGGCGGCGGTCTCGGCGTCGTCGTGATCCTGGCCCAGCGCGCACCGGCCCCGTCGACGCGCCCGCTCGGCGGCGCGCTCTCGGACGTCCGCGGAGAACCCACCAGCGAGGCCGGCATGGGTGAGCAGATCGTCGTCCCGTGCGGGAACAGCGAGATCCGCATCAGTCCGCTCCTGACGTTCCAGAGTCGCTCGCCCGATCGAACGTGGACGATCCTCTCGCCCGAGACGCACGGGTCACATCGCAAGCTCGCGCGCTACGTGAAGACCCCCACCGGTTTCGGCGCGGCGTACATCGATGACGGCGAGAGCACGCTCCTCGCGATCAAGGATCTGAACGGTCTCGACGTCGAGGCAACCTCCACGCTCCGTGCGCCCGTGTACTCGCACCTCAACGCGTTCACCATGGTCCACGTGCCGTTCGAGGCGACGCTCGCGTTCAGTCCCACCGCCGCGACCCGGTTTGCGATCGAGCCCGCGGACTACCCGTCCGGGCGTCCGGTCCAGCTCGCGTACCTCGGCGCAGATCTTACGTTCCGCGTGGTCCGCGCTGACGATGCCGAGAAGGGTCCGTACTCCGAGCTCGCGAACGGTCATCTCGCGCGAGGCGAGCCGCTGACCCTCGAGATTCGTCCTCGTGACCACGACGACGGTGGCTGCCGCCTCATCTTCAAGGACTGGTCCGCGCAGCTCAGTACGGAGCCGTCGCCGACCGCCGGCTGGGGAGTTCCGCAGAACTCGATCCAGTTCTTCGCGCAGGGCAGCCAGGGCCTCGTCGTGCTCACCCTCGCCGAGACCGGTCCCGGCCGCGGCTTCGACTCGGTCGGACACGCCGCGGGTACCTACCGGAACCGTCTCCGTGTCGAACAGCTCCGCTGAACCGGACCGGACCGGCCCTGCGGCACGGCGCGCGGCGGAAGATCGCGCCGTTGTGGCCGGCCGCGAACATCGCTCCGGAAGGTGCGCGCGCGATCGTCGAGAGCCCCACACTGAGCCGGGCGGATCGCGTCCAGGTCGTACCGTCGAAGTGGAACACCTCGCCGCTCGAGGTCGCGGCCCACAGGTCGCTCGAGCTGGCGCCGGCGAGCTGGGTGATCGCGCGACGACCGTCCGATCCGACGCTGACTGCGGGCGCGACCACTCCTAGCCAGCTGACGCCGTTCCAGCGGCGCAGCGTGGCGTTCTCGCCCGCAAACGATGAGCCCACGGGCCGGTCCGTGCTCGAATGCCAAGCTCTCGCTCGGCCTCGGCGACGTGCGCGGCCTGCGCGCGTTGTACTGACCGTCGGACATCGCCTACTTGGACCACACCACATCGAGGTGGTCGAGGTGCTCGGGGTGGAACGCCAGGTCCTTGGGCAAAGGCTCCTGTGGCAAAGCGATCTCGGTGTTCCAGGTGCCAGTGCCGGTGGGCCATGCACCCCGCGGCGCCGCCAGCTCGACGAGACGGCGCACGGCCGCGGGTGAGACCGCGATGGTCTGGACATCGCGGAATCCCGCAGCGGGGACGCAGAGCGCGCGACGACCGCGGACGGTGGCAACGAGCTTCTTGCCGCTCCGATCCGCGCGCTCGACGACGACGGTGATCTCGATCGCCTGGGCGATCGCCTCGCCAGGATCGGAGGGGAGAGGTGCGGTCACCCGCGGCTCGCCAACCGTCCACCACAGCTCGAGCTCGCCCACGCGCAGCGTGCGCCAACCCGCCGGTCGTTTGCGCCGCTCGTGCATCCGCCGAATGTTACGCGAAGCGCCGAAGATCTCGACCATGCGACCAAGGCCCCCGGAGGATCACGCTCGCGCCCCGCGAACAATGATCAGCGCCGGCCCTCGCGGACCGAAACGATCCGCAGCGATGCGGGCCGTCTTGCTGCACCGAGAGGAGCGAGCCGGTTTTCGTTTCGGGCGAGGTCTGACGCGGGCATGATCGCAACATGCTCAGATCGGTGCTCACGATCGTCTCGATCGTCACTTTCACGGCCTGCGCCAGCACTGCCGGGAAAGACGAAGTCGCCTGCGGCGCGAGCTGGGAAGAGACTCCTCCGATCGAGGGCACATGTGATTCCGCGTGCGCGGAGATGATGGTCGGGTCGGGGCCGTCGTGCACGACGAACATCGCCTACTCGACCGGCAAGGTCGTCTGCAACTCGACGTTCGAATACGACGGCGAGCGTGGTTGCTGCTTCGACACCGGCAGGGTGAGCCAAGTGGCTGGCACCGGAGAACCCGATCGGCGGCGCCGCGTGTTCTTCCTGTCGTGTGATTGATTCGCGCGGCCCGTGAGCTCAGAACGGCTAACAGACCGCGGGGGCGCGTGTAGCGACCTGGGACATCGGGTTCGTGCCGACGTCGGAGGCGCCAGCCGCCTGTGCAACGTTGGTACGACATTGCTGTACCAGGGGACATCACGTGGGCCTGACTGCCACCTCGCGCGTGTCGAATCAACGGGTCACACGACGGAACACTCGTTGCAATCGTGGGTGAGGGTGCCCTCCACAAGCGACGACCTCGAGCAGGTGCTTGACGAGCTGGTTGACCAGGAGAGGGAGCAACGACCCACGTTTGCCCGCGCCCCCACGGAGCCCAGCACACCATACGCGGACGGCGACACGGACCCCACCGTGATGGTCGACCCGGGGCTGTTTCTCGACGCCCAGCGTCCGATCGTCTGCAGACCACAATCGTTGCACCTCGCCCGGGGCACGACGCCGCCCCCGTTCCAGGGCGTGTACTGCGTCGTCGAGTCAATCGCGGAGATTGACGAGCGCGAGATCCTCGAAGACGAGGACGACGGAGGATCGTGATGCGCAGGGCCTCCGGCGTGGCGTCGGCGTGCCGGTGACTAGCTCGTAGATCGGACCGACGCAGCCATCCCGCCGCGACAGCCTCGGCGGCCAAGCGCCGCTGGGCCGACAAGCTTCCGATGCCGACGAGCCGATCTCGTGCGCCGACGTTTCCCGCCGGGGTACGATGGCGCATGCGCCGCGACCTGTTGTCCCTCGTCGGCCTGCTCGCAGCCGGCGCCGCGAGCCTCGCATCGTGCTCGGATCCGGGCGGCGGCCCGGGCGGGGATGCGGGTCCACCCGATTCGTCGATCGATGGGCCAGGCCCCGACGCGCCGCCCGCGACGCCGTTCTTCCAGATGGACTACTCGGCCGGCGCCGCCCCGATCGCCGGCTGGACGAGCACGCAACCGGACAACGCCGATCACACGATGACGCGCGCGGCCGGCATCGGCCCCGACGGACAGGACGGCTACCGGCTGGTGATGGACCACGTCGGGCCAAACGGCGGAGACAACTACTGGGGCCACCGCCGCGTCTTCACGGGCGCGCCGTTCGCGTACGGCGACCGCGCGTACTTCCGCTGGCGCTTCCGCTGGCTGCCCACCACCGACTGTCGTGCGTACGAGCAGATGGGCACCGGCCTGCTGGCGGGCGTCTACCGGAACAAGATCCTGATCGTCAACGACGCCAGCAGCCCGATGACCTCGCGCTTCATCCTGACGGTCGAGTGCGATCCCAGCCCGCTCGGCTTCTACTGGAAGTTACAGAAGGGCGGCGGCGTCGACCCGGCGCGGACGCCGATCAACACCTCGATCGCGGCCTGGGTCCAGGTCCAGGTCGAGCTCCAGTACAGCAGCGCGGCCGGCGTCGCCGACGGTGCGTACCGGATCTGGATCGACAACAACGTGATGGCAGCGCCGACCGCCGAGGTCACCGGCATCCTCCTCCAGGCGGACGTCGATCCCGGCTTCGTGCAGTTCGGCGCCTACTTCAACAACGGCCTGTACACCGATGGTCACATCGGGTGGGAGCACACTGACTTCCAGATCGACGATGACTTCGACGCTGGATGGGGCGGGTTCTAGCCTCGATGTCCCGGAGCGTCGCCATCACGTGGGCGCTCGCGACCGTCGTGCTCGTCGCAGGATGCGGGCGGCTCGGCTTCGACGAGCTCGGCGACGGAGGATCGAGCACGCTGGAGATCGTGGCCGTCCAGCCCTCGTGGGCGATGCCCGCGGGCGGCCCGGTGAGGGTGGAGCTCGGGGGCGACACCGACGGTGTGATCGTGGCGATCGACGGGATCGAGTGTGCACAGGCGACCGCGACCAGTCCCCGGGTGGTGGAGTGCACGGCGCCCGCACACGCACCCGGCTCGGTCGACGTCACGGCGACGAATGCCTCCGGTGCGTCCGCGCGCCACGCCAAGCCGTTCGCCTACCTCACGCCCGGGATGTACCAGCTCGGCGGCCCTCTCGACGATCGCACGTCGGGGATCGCGGTCGACGCAGACGGCAACGTGTACGTCTCCGGCGGGACGATGGGCGATCTCGACGGACCGAACGCCGGCGACTTCGATGCGTTGCTGATCAAGTACGACGCGTCGGGCACGCTCGCGTGGGTGCGCCAGCTCGGCACGCCGCTCTTCGACTATGCACGCGACGTCGCGGTCGATCGGTCCGGTGACGTGACGATCGTCGGCTGGGGAACGGGGGACATCGACGCGAGCGGATCGACGTCCGGTGGCAACGACATCTTCGTCGCGCGCTACTCGCCCGACGGAACGCTCCGATGGGTCACCCAGACCGGCACGAGCGGCGACGATCAGGCGTGGGATCTCGCGGTCGATGATGCGGGTGCGGTCGCGGTCGCGGCGCACACCACCGGTGCGTTTCCCGGCCACGCCAACGTCGGCGGGATCGACTACGTCGTACTGCGCTATGGCCCGGATGGCGCGCTCGCCTGGCTCCGCCAGGACGGGTCGGTCGCCGACGACGACGGCCACAGCATCGCGATCGGTCCTGACGGCGCCGCGTTCCTCGTCGGCTACACGCGGGGCGCGCTCACGCCGGGCGCCGCCAACGCGGGCGGCCTCGACATGTACGCCGCGCGCTACGAGACTGACGGGACCCGCACGTGGATCCGGCAGCGCGGTTCCGCGGCCGACGACGAGGCGACCGACGTCACCGTGGACGCCGACGGCGAGGTCTGGATCGCGGGCTTCACCGCGGGAACGCTCGACGGCAACCCGAACGCGGGCGGCGACGACGTGTTCGTGATGCGGTTCGGTGCGAGCGGGACCTGGAGGTTCACGCGCGTCCACGGCTCGGTGGGGACCGAGAATGGATGGGGCGTCGGGGTCGCGCCGGGGGGCCCGGTCTACCTCTCGTGTGTCACCACCGGCGCGTTCGACGGCCAGACCTACGCGGGCGGCTCCAACGACTTCTGCATGATCGCGATGGATCGCGACGGCAACCACCTGTGGACGCGGATCACGGGGACGTCCGGCTACGACGGCTCGTCGTCGTGCGCGGTCGACGCCGCGCGCACCGGGATGGTCTACATTTCCCTGATCACCGACAGGTCGCTCGATGGCGCGGCGAATCGCGGCGGCCAGGACGTCGCGGTCGCGAAGCTCGACGCCGCTGGCGACCTCAGGTAGGAACCCGCGCTCCCGGGCAGGCGACGGATCGCTGCGCACGGTGGCGCCGGGATTTCTCGTACGCGGCCGGCACCCCGCATGCACTTCTGTCGACGTCGAGGTATCTCATGCAGACGATGATCGAGAAGGCGACGATCGGAGATCACGTGTTCCTCGAAGATGGTGGCGAAGAGATCGGCGCCGTCCGCGACATCCAGGCGGCGGGGCTCGTGATCTACGTCGAAGGCGCCGGTGACTTCACGATCGCGGGGGACGCGGTCCGCGCCGTCCATTACGGCAAGGTCGTGCTCGACCCGACCAAGCTCGACGGCCGAGTGCTCTCCGCGGCGCAGGCCGCCCACATGAACGAGATCAACGAGGACGAGCAGCCCGAGACCGACTAGGCGATCCGCGGAGAGCGGTCCGGCCCACTGCGTGCTCGCGCACGCGTGTCCGGATCACGGACATCCTCGAAACCAGGAGAGATCTCGGCGTCGCACTGAACGGATTGTCAGACCTGCGTGCGAGCGTGCGTGTGTGGACGAGCCGAGGTTTCAGCTAACGCGCGGAGACGCCGTCACCTGGCTGCGCACGCTGCCAAACGAGTCGATCGATCTGGTCGTCACCGATCCGCCCTACGAGTCGCTCGAGAAGCACCGGGCGATCGGGACGACCACCCGGCTCAAGCACAGCAAGGCGTCGAGCAACGACTGGTTCGAGATCTTCCCGAACGCGCGGTTCGGCGAGCTGTTCGCCGAGATCTATCGCGTGCTCAAGAAGAACACGCACTTCTATCTCTACTGCGATCCCGAGACGATGTTCGTCGCGAAGCCGCTCGCCGAGGCCGCGGGCTTCAAGTTCTGGAAGCAGATCATCTGGGACAAGGTTCAGATCGGCATGGGGTATCACTACCGTGCGCGCTACGAGTGCATCCTGTTCTTCGAGAAGGGGAAGCGGAAGCTCAACGATCTGGGCGTCGCCGACATCATCACGTGCCCCCGAATCCGCGGCGGCTATCCCGCGGAGAAACCGCCGCGGGTCACGACGGTGCTGCTCGAGCAGAGCACACAGCCCGGCGAGCTCGTGATCGATCCGTTCATGGGATCCGGATCCTCCGGCGTCGCGGCGGTCGGGATCGGGCGCAACTTCATGGGCAATGATCTGTGCGCCGAGGCCGTCGACATCACGCGGCGCCGGTTGCTCGAGGCGGGCGCCAAGGAGCCGATGACCGAGCTCGCCGCGCCCGATGCGCACGCGCAGCTCGGCCTGTCGATGTGATGACAGAGGGCTCGGGCATGTTCGGGTCAGGCCACCGATGACCGGCAATCAGTACCGAGACCTGATCGCGATGTACGTCCATCGCTGCTACGGCCCGTTCGGCATCGTGGTCTACACCGAGATCTCGCTCGGCAAGACGATCATCGGCAAGGACCGCAAGATCGACGTGTTCATCGTGCGGTCGAGCGATCAGAAGGCGATCGCCCTCGAGTGCAAGTACCAGGAGGTCCAGGGTTCGACCGACGAGAAGATCCCGTACGCGCTCGACGACCTCCAGGCGCTGTGGGTGCCCGGCTGTCTGGTCTACGCGGGCGAAGGATGGTCGCGCGGGATCCTGCACACGCTCGAGGCGTCGCGGCTCGCGGCTCGCTGCCTGCCGGATGGCAACGCCCTGCCGGATGGCAACGCGATGATGCACTCGCCGGAGACGCGCGAGCTCGATCATGTGCTCGCAGCGACGTTCGGGCTGTGGGAGCTCGTGTTGCCGGGCTCGCGGCGGTTCAGCCCGATCTGAGGAGTTGAACGCAGCAGCCTCGCGCGCGCTCGTATCCATCGGGCGAACTGGGTAGGCTGAGGGTGTGCCGGCGATGCGCGAGGAGTCCCGACCGCTCGGGGTCGTGTACACCCCGCCGGAGGTGGCCGGGCCGATGGTGCGGCTCGTGGTCGATGCGCTCGCGCACGGGCGGTCCGCCGCGGAGATCCTCGCGCTGCGCGTGTGCGATCCGGCGATCGGCGCGGGGGCGTTCTTGGTCGAGGCGGTGGACGCGCTCGCCGAGCACCTGATCGCCGCGTGGGGCCGCGAATCACGCGCAGGGAGCGCCACGCAGGACAGGCGCGCGGTCGGCGCCGAGGCGCGGCTGCGGATCGCGGCGACGTGCATCGCAGGAGTCGACGTCGATCCGGCGGCGGTCGCGGCCGCGCGCAAGGCCCTCGCATTCGAGGGGGCGGTTCCCGGCACGGCGCAGCCCGGCGCGGGCGCTGCGCTGCGCGTCGCGGATGCGCTCGACCTCGACTGGCGCGCCGCCTATCCGGACGACTTCGCGCGCGGTGGGTTCGATCTGGTCGTCGGTAATCCGCCGTACATCCGCCAGGAGCGGCTCGGGGGGAAGGCGGCGCTCAGAAAGTACGCGAGCTACGACGGCGTCGCGGATCTCTACGTGTACTTCGTCGAGCTCGCACATCAGGTGCTGCGGCCGGGCGGCACGTACTGCCTGATCGTCCCGAACAAGTGGATGACCGCGGCGTACGGGCGGCCGCTGCGCACGTATCTCGCCGCGCAAGGCAGCGTCGATGGCGTCGTCGACCTCGGGCGTTCGCCTCTGTTCGCAGATGCCGACGCGTTCCCGTGCATCGTCTGGGGGACCGCCGGCCGCGAGCGCGACGCGCGGTCGCGCGCACCGTTGATCGCCGTGCGCGCGGAGATCGGCTCGACGGTGGCCGACGTGCTCGCGGGCGCGAGCATACCTGCCGGCCGTGACGCGGCACGCGATGCGGGCGGCAGCGTGGCCCACGTGCGCGGCGACGGAGTGGCGCAGGTGCGCGCGCGGTGGGGAGCGGGGCCGTGGCATATCGATCGGCCGAGCGAGCGTGCGCTGCTCGACCGAATCGAGCGCGAGCTGCCTCCGCTCGGGGAGCTCGTCCACGTGCGGCCGTCGCGCGGCGTGGTGACCGGGTGCAATCGCGCGTTCGTGATCGATCGGGAGACCCGCGACCGGATCCTCGGCGAGGAACCAGCGGCGGCGCCGCTGCTGCGGCCGTTCGTCAAGGGACGGGATCTCGCGCCGTGGCGGATCCTGGCCGCTGAGCGCTGGATCGTCCTCGTCGATCGCGGCACGTCGCTCGACGATCTTCCGGTCGTGCGCGCGCACCTCGCACAGTTCCGCGGCGCGCTCGAGCCGAGGCCGGCCGGGTGGAGCGGCGGTGCGTGGCGCGGGCGCAAGCCGGGGGCGTACGCGTGGCACGAGTTGCAGGATCCGGTGGGGCCGCTGATCAAGTCGCGTGCGCCGCGCCTCCTCTATCAGGACATCCAGACCGCGCCCGCGTGCGCACTCGATCGGGACGGCGACGTGGTGCCCGACACGACGGTATGGATGCTGCCGACCGAGGATCGGTTCCTGCTCGCGGTGCTGTGCTCGCCGCTCTACGGCTGGTACGCGCGGCGCCGCTTTCCGCCGGCGCTCAACGGGGCGGTGCGGCCCAAGGGCGAGTACATGCAGACGCTGCCGATCGCGCAGCCGGATCCGGCGACGCGACACGCGATCGGCGAGCTGGTCGAGCGCAGGATCGCGGCGGTCTCGGGCGAGGCGGCGGGCCTCGACGCAGCGATCATGACAGCGGTCTCCGACGCCTACGAGCTGTCGAGCGCCGAGCGCGAGCTGATCAACGCGCGCTGAGCGGGATCCGCGCGACCAGGTGGCCGCCGCCGTCGATGCACCGGAGCGAGCCTTGATCGCGGCGGAGGACGAAGGTCGCGATCGCGAGCGACGACGCTCCGTTGCTCGGCGGCGACGGCGAGGCGGCGAGGCAGATCTCGACATGCGCGCCGTCGATGCGAGTGGTCGCAGCGAGCGTGCGGCCGCGGCCGGGCCCTGCGGCGACGTCGAACAGGAGCGACAGCGCGTGGATCGTCGACGGGGCGCAGACCTCGATGGTCGCTTCGACGAGCTCGCCGACCAGCGAGACGTAGACGCGCTCGGCGGCGCGCGCGAGGACCTCGCGGAACGCGACCGCGGTGCGCGTCGGCGGCTTGGTCAGGGCGCGATTCACGTTGAGGAGTGCAAGGAGGTCGCGGAGCGAGTCGAGCGCGGTCTCGGCGGCGCGGACGATCTGCGGATCGCCACCGACCGCGAGCTCGCCGATCTCCTCGAGCGACATCATCATGCCCTGGAGCTTGGACGCCATGTCGTGATGGAACCCGGGCGCCCGCGAACCAATGACTGCGAGGGACATCAGCTCCTCGATCGACGCCGCCGCATGCCGCGTACACGGCTGCCCCGTCTCGTCGACGTGCTGGATGGTCACGAACGCTTCTCGAGCGCGGCCGTCAGCCCGGAGAGCCCGAGCTCGGCCGCCTCGCCCCACGGATCGGCCGTCACGACCACGACCTCGCCTTCGTTGCGAGCGACATGGGTGAGGCCCGGGTACTCGGCCTCGAGCGCGCTGTGAAGCGCCTCGCGCCGCTCGCGTCGCTCACGATCGCCCGACATCGCGAGGAGCTCGCGGTTACGCTCGACGGCTGCGCGCACGGTCTGGCGAAGCACCTCGTTGTCGAACGGCTTGTTGAGGAACTTGAAGATCTCGCCCTGGTTGATTCCGTCGATCGCGGTCTCGAGATTGCGCTTTCCCGTGAGCAGGATCCGCACCGTCTCCGGCCGGACGCGGCGCGCGTGACCTGCGAGCTGCGCTCCCGTCATCTCGGGCATGTCGTAGTCGGAGACGAGGACCGCGACCTCGTCGGTCGAGATCCAGCTGAGCGCTTCGCTCGCGGACAAGGTCGCGCGGATCTCGAAGGGCTCGCGCCTGAGGCAGCGCGCGACGGCGGCGAGCATCGCGTCGTCGTCGTCCACACACACGACCAGTGGTTGATTCGTGGACATGATCAGCTCGACAACCAGCGGCGCCAGCCGCGACGATCCGTGACGCGCTCGATCTCCTCGAGAGCGGCGAGAAAGGCACGCATCCCGGGGAAGCGCGCCTGCGGGGTCTTCTGGAGACACGTCGTGACGAGGTCGGCGAGCTTCGGAGGTAGCGGGCCGTGCGGGCTCTCGACCGCCGGCACCGGCGCGGTGATGTGCATCATGCAGAGCGTGCGCAGGTCCGGATCCTCGAACGGCGGATGGCCGGTCAGCAGCTCGAACAGCACGGCGCCGAGGCCGTACTGATCGGAGCGCTCCGTCGGCGACAGGCCGCGCAGCTGCTCGGGAGAGATATAGGCGGGCGTCCCGAGCACGAACTCGGGGACGTCGTCGCGCAGGCCCTCGCCCGCGAGCTCTGCGAGGCCGAAGTCGACGAGCTTGACGTGGAGAGCACCATCGCCCCCGACGACGAGCACGTTGGACGGCGTGACATCGGCGTGGATCACGCCACGCTCGTGCGCGGCGGCGAGTGCGGTCGCGAGCTGCCGCGCGATCGACACGACCTCGGCCGGCGGTAGCGCACCGCGGTGGACGCGGTCGGCGAGGCTCTCGCCCTCGAGCAGCTCCATCACGAAGTACGGACGGCCGTCGGGCATGTGGCCGAAGTCGAAGACGTCGACGATGTTGGGATGGCGAACCCGCGAGGCAGTGCGCGCTTCGCGGAGGAACTTGTCGCCTGCGGTCGGGTCCCGCTCGACGACCTTGCTGCGCAGCACCTTGAGTGCGTAGGGCCGCCCGAGCGCGGCGTGCTCGACCTGAAACACCGTGCCCATGCCGCCTTCGCCCAGGAACTCGATGACCTTGTAGTGCCCG
>Ga0102851_10000226_pt1 | contig 25719 bp, 21 predicted proteins | sample Mud3Dept3metaG_FD_79558 | JGI IMG/M metagenome (GOLD analysis project Ga0102851, IMG submission 79558) | Freshwater wetland microbial communities from Ohio, USA, analyzing the effect of biotic and abiotic controls - Mud 3 Core 4 Depth 3... | ecosystem: Environmental > Aquatic > Freshwater >... | reverse complement strand
GCCGTCGGTGTTGGTGAAGATGCCGGGGCGGATGCTGTAGACGATCGAGTGCTTGAAGCCGCCCGCCCAGAAGAACTCGTTGCCGGTGAAGTACAGGCCGAAGGCGTCCGCCGACATGCCCGAGTAGTCGATCCAGGCGTCCTGGTTGAAGGGGTCCCAGTACCAGTAGAGCAGCCAGCCGCCGAGCGGGTCGCTGGTGCTCGAAATGGCGAAGAACAGGTAGCTGTTCTGGTTGTTGTCGTCGCGGGCGAGCGCGAAGATCACGAACTTGCCGTGCTCCGGGCTGTAGATGACGCGCGGATCGAAGACGAACGAGTTGGCGTTCCAGGGATCGGGCAGGCCCGGCTGGAGCGGCGCGAAGAAGGTCTCGAGGTCGGTGTAGGCGCGGTCGAGGCCGCCGTCCTTGGAGAAGACCGTGAAGCCCGAGTTGACGATCTCCACGATGTACCTCGGCCCCACCGCCAGGACCGGGTCGGGCGGCAGCCAGCCGCTGGCGCCCTGGCCGGTGAAGTTGTGCAGGATGTCGCCGGGCGCGTCCGGGCCGTCGCCGCGGCCGTAGGCCGCGGCGACGAGGTCGGCCGGCAGCGGGTGCTCGGTGGCGTCGGCGCGGCCGGCGGTCGAGGCGTGACCGGGCTGGCCTTCGAGGTACTCGCCCTGGGCGTGGCCGCGCGGCGGCCCGGGCCGCTTGCTCGGGTCACTGGTGGGCACCGTGCGCAGATCGAGGTGGACGGCGCCGCCCATCGTGGCCGGGCCGCCCAGCGTGTGGACCGCGGCCGGGTCGGGCGCGACCGGGGCGCGCGCCGGCTCGCGGGGCGGCAGCGAGGCTCCGGCTCCCGCGGCGGCGAGCGTGCCGCCCAGGGTGAGCACGGAGACGAACAGAGAGAGGCGCTTCATGGGGTCCCTCCTTCGGGGGCGCTCGCGCATTCGGCGAGCAGGTTCGCGGATCGGACGAGCGCCGGAGCCGCCGGGCGGAAGTCGCGCCGCGCGGCCTCGGCATACGGTCTGAGCGAGATGGCTTCGGCGATCTCCAGGCCTCCGACGACGCGGCCGACCACCACCCACTTGCCGGTGCGCGCGGGGTGGTCGGCGAGCAGGATCGAGAGCGAGAGGCGCGCCTCGGTGGGCGAGACGGGCACCAGCGCCACCGCGCCGCGCGTCGGGGCGAGCGAGGCGAGCCCGGCGCGGTAGGTGAAGCCGATCGCCTCGAGCAGCTCCTGGCGGCTCTTGCCGACCAGGAACGAGGCGTCGTAGCCGCCCTCCTCGAAGCGCCGCCGCCACTCCTCGAGACGCGGCGTCGAGGCGCGCTCGGCGCCCGGGCGCTGGAGGGCGGGGAGCAGCTCCTGCTGCAGCCGTTCCGTCGCCTCGCCGACGTCGGCGACCCGCTGCCGGTCGAGGCCGAGCGCCACGGCGTCGAGCTCGGCCTCGACGGTGAAGGCGGCCTCCGGCGCGCGCGCCGGCAGGCGCAGCTCGAGGTGCGGGCGCGCGTAGTCGAAGGCGAGCCCCTCGAAGTAGCCGGCCGAGCGCGCCGCCTCGGGGCGTGGCAGCAGGTCGAGATTCCAGATCGGCCCCCGGGCCAGCCGCTCGATCGCCTCGACCGCACGCGGCGCGGCGGCGCGCGACAGACGCAGGAGGATCGCGCCCTCGTCGGTCTCCAGGCGGAGGCACGGCTCGTCGGTGGGCTCCGGTGCATGCGACGCACCCGCCGCGGCCCCCGCCAGGAGCGGGAGCGCGAGGAGCAGGGCGGCGCGCGATCGGGTGCGCGCCCGGCCGGGACCGGGGGGCGGGGTGGATGCGTTCATCGTGAGCTCGTACATCTCGAGTTACCGCGAAATGGCCCGAGGGCGGCCAACCTCGCCGGAGGCCCGCGAACGACGATCTGGATTCGGTACGTGTCGAGGCTAGTCGTTCGGCTGCCGGTTGTCCAGAGGGCGCGGCCCGCCTGCCGGGGGCCCGCGGCGGCGCCGTGGAGTCCTCTACACTCCGGGGCATGGAGGCCCCGACCCTGGCGCTCGAGCTCCGCCGCGGCCGCGCAGGCTTCGTGCAGCGGCTCGCCGACGAGTGGCTCTGGTCGGACCTCGCGCTCGGGGACGAAGCGACGCGCGCGCCGCGGCCCGCCCTGCCACCGCTCGGCGCGCGGGTGCGGGGTCCCTGGCGGCGGGTGCTCGCGAGCTCGGGCGAGGTCGGGGGCCGCGAGCTCCGGATCGGTGTCGAACGCAACGCTCACGGCGACCGCAGGCTCGCCTTCGAGGACGGCGAGCGCTACTGGATCGGGTGCGCGGGCGACCGGATCCGCCGCCTCGCCGGCGGCGGCGCGCGGCCCGCCCCCGAGCGGCTCGTCGAGCGCGCGCTCGGGGCGCCCCTCGCCCTGGCGCTGGCGCTGCGGGGGGTCCACCTGCTGCACGCGAGCGCCGTCGCCGGACCGCGCGGAGCGCTGGCGCTCGTCGGCGAGTCGGGCGCCGGCAAGTCGACGCTGGCGGCGGCCGCCGAGGCGAGCTCCGGCTCCGGGCTCGAGCGCCTCGCCGACGACATCCTGCCGGTGCGCCTGGGCGGCGAGCCGCGCGCGCTGCCGAGCTATCCGCAGCTCAAGCTCGCGGAGGGAAGGCGACGACCGCCCGGAAACCGCTCCCCGGTCCTGCCGCTCGCCGCGCTGATCGAGATCGAGCACGGCGCCGGGCACGCGGCGCCGGGGCTCGTGCGCCTGCCCCCGGCGGCGGCGGTCGCGGCGCTCGTGCGCGCCACCGTGGCCGCGCGCCTCTTCGACGAGGAGCTGCTGGCCGGCCACTTCGAGGCCGCGGCCGCGACGGTGGCCGTCCTGCCCGTCTACCGGCTCCGCTTCGCGAGCGGACCCGCCGGCCTGGGCGAGGCCCTCGCCGTCCTGGCCGCTGCCGCCGGGCTCCCGGTCGTGTCGGCCCGCGACTCCACGCGCGAGCCGTGGCCGGATTCCTAGGAGCGTCGCGGGTCCTCTGGTACGCTGGCGGGGCGTTCCGCCATGGTCCCGAACCCCGAAACCCCTTCGCCAGCGGCACTTCACAGTGAGAGGTCTCCGGCCGGCGATCCGGCTCGCGCGGCGGCGACGGCCGCGCGCCGGGCCTGGACGAAGCCGCGCCTGCGCCGGCACGGCGAGCTGCGGAGCCTGACGATGGGACCGAGCCCGGGCGTCGGCGAGAGCGGCAATCCGTCCCTGTTTCGCGTCTGAGGCACGGGGGGTCCCGGGACGATCCAGCCACCGATCTTCGTCCTCGCGCGGTCCGGTGAAGGGGCTTCGCGGGCTGCGCCCCGGGACGATCCCGGAGCGCGCGCCGGAGCGCCCGTCGAGCTCTGGCTCGAAGGCCGGGTGGACGCGCTCGACCGGTGCGAATTGCCGCCCGCGGCAGGCACCGGCGCCGAGCTCCTGCGCGCGCGCTACATCGCGCAGGGCGAGTCGTTCCTCGACGCCGCGGAGGGCCGTTTCGCGGTCGCCGTCCTGGATCGCGCCGCGGGCCGGGCCCTGATCGCGCGCGACGGGCTCGGCCACGCCTCCCTCGCCTACCTGCTCGACGGCGCGCGCTTCGCGGTGGCGAGCCAGGAGGCGGCGCTGGTCGAGCTGCCCGGCGTCTCGCGCGCGCTCGACGCCACGCGCCTCGCCGAGTTCTTCGCCAACGAGGAGCTCTCCGGTGCGCGCACCTTCTTCCGCGGGCTGCACGCCCTGCTGCCGGGCGAGATGCTGATCGTCGAGGGCGAGCGCGTGCGGCGGCGCGAGCTGCCGCGCCCGAGCCTGGAAGCCCGCCTCGAGCTGCCGCGCTTCGAGGACTACGTGGAGCGCTTCGCGGAGCTGCTCCGGGAGAGCGTCGCGCGCTGCCTGCGCGGCGTCGAGAAGGCGGCGGTGCTGACCGGCGGCGGGCTCGACTCCGCTCCGCTCGCCGCCCACGCGGCACGCCAGCTCACCGCAGGCGGCCGGGCGAACGTGACCCTCCTCTCCTGGCGGGTGACCGATCCCGCCGCCGACGAGTCGCTCTACGCCGAGGCGCTCGCCGCCGCGCTGCCGGCGCGGCTCGAGTGGATCGACGCGCACGGCGCGTGGCCGTTCGCCGAGCTCGAGCGCTGGCCGGTCCACCCGTCGACGCCGGAGCAGACCGCCTACCGCTGGCTGCACGAGCGCGCCTACCAGCGCGCCGCCCGGCGCGGGCACCGCGTGGTGCTGGCCGGCTTCGGCGGCGACGCGCTCTACGGCCACGGCGAGCGCTGGTTCTTCCACCTGCTCCTGGCGCAGGGGGCCGGAGCGGCGATCGACCGCCTGCGCCGGGCTGCGCGCGACCTCGGCTGGCCGCGCGCGCTGCGCGCCCATCTCCTCGCCCCGCTCCTGCCGCGCTCCCGCCGACTCCGGCGCGCGCCGGCCCGGTATCTCACCGAGGCTGCCCGGCACCGGCTGGCGGCGCGCCCGCGCTGGCCGCCGGAGGTCGCGCGCGCCCGGCGGCCGCGCCAGGCGGAGCGGCTGCTCGCGCTGCTCGACGGGCACGGCGAACAGGTCGAAGCGTGGTACGCGAGCGCGCACGGGCTCGAGCAGAGGACACCCCTGCGCGACTTCCGGCTGGTCGAGTTCGCGCTCGCGGTACCCGACCACGTGCTCGGCGACGGCGGAGAGACTCGCGCCGTGCTGCGCGCCGCGGTGCGCGGGCTGGTGCCCGAGCAGATCCGCGCCCGACGCGGAAAGGCCGACTTCCGGTCGCTGCTCCTGCGTGGTCTCGAACCCGAACGGCTGGGCTGGGCGCGCGCGCGGCTGCGCGCGCGGGACGCGCTCTGGCGCGGCACGGTCGAGGAGTCGGCAGTGGCGCGCTGGCTCGCGGGGCGCTTCGACGGCGACGCCGAGCGCGTCGCCTTCCTGCACTGCCTCTACGGCGAGCTCTGGCGCGAGCGCTCGCCCGCCGCGCCGCGCTCAGGCCAGCCGCTCGACTAGCCGTTCGCGCTCGAGCTCGGTGAGCAGCTCCGCGAGGTCGCGCGCGATCGCGCCGGGAGGGGCCTCGAACTCCGCCTCGAGCGTGGCGACCAGCTCGCGCAGGGCCACCGGCGAGGCGAGCAGCGCCCAGACCCGCGATCCGGTGACGTCGAGGTCGAAGTAGCGGCCGGCACCGAGCTCGAGCAGCACCGTCTCCCCGCCCAGGTCGCGCCAGACCACGCGCTCGCGCCGCCGGAAGCGTGCGTCGAGGTCGGGTGGCGCGGGATGCGGAGCCACGGCCCCCGCGTCAGGGCGCGATGCGCAGCGCCGGGTCGCCGAGCAGGTTGACGCCGCGCACGACGTCGATCATCCACGGCCGCGACGCCGCGAGCTCGCGGCGCGCGGCGGTGAGCGCGGGGCCGAGCGCGAGGCCGTTCTCCAGCAGCTCGCGCGCCACGAGCTCGCTCATCTGGCGGTGGGAGGCGCTCGCGGCGAGGGCTGCCGGTCCGAGCACGGCGACCGCGCCGCGGTCGCCGGCGAGCAGCAGGCGGTCCGCCAGCGTCGCCGCCTCGGGGGTCACGAAGAACGTGTTCCAGCAGCCCCACTGCGCGACCACGGACGGCCGTCCGGCGTTGGCGAGGGCCTGCGCGTCCTCGCGCGTGAAGAGCGTCTGGAAGCTCCAGTAGTCGGGCGCCGAGTGGCCGGCGTACTGGGCGAAGGCGACGCCCTGGTCGAGCGACGAGAGCAGCGCCGCGCGCGCGCCGGCCACGCCCAGATCGTCGACGTAGGCGCGCACGACCGACCAGCTCGTGGGCAGCAGCGCGAAGGTGGCCTCGGAGGTCGCCGCGAAGTCGGCGCCGACCTCGGCCCCGTCGGCGACCAGCAGCGCCGAGCCGGCGTGGCCGGCCGACGGATAGGCGAGGGTCTTGGCCACCAGCAGCGCGGTCTCCGCGGCCGTGTGCACGGGGAAGCGGCCGACCGCCAGCTCCGGCACGCCGTCGAGGTCGAGGTCGCCGTAAAGGGCGTCGGTAGGCGCCCTGCGCACGATCGGCCCGGTCTGGGCGTAGAGCGTCGGCACGAAGCTGAGCGAGCCGCTGCCGCCGTGGCCGAGGTAGTCGTAGGTGTCGCCACCGACCAGCAGCACCATCTCGGTGCCCAGGTGGGCCGCCGCGAAGGCGATGTAATCGCGGATCGCCTCGGGGCCGAAGCGTCCGTGGCCGAACTCGCCGTAGACCGCCTCGACGTCGGCCACCTGAACCGTGTAGCCGTCGGCCCGCCGCGCCGCGACCAGGGGATCGAGAGCGGCGATGAAATCCGGGTGCGCGATGACCAGGTACCGTGCCGGCTGGCGCCGCAGCTCGGGCGCGAGCGCCGCCGCGCGCAGGCCGGGGGCACGCAGCGCGGTCGGCTGCGCGACCACGAACTCCGGCCTCGAAGCCGACGGCACGGCCCGGAAGGTGGCGCGCCGGCCGAGCGGCGAAGGCTCGGTCGGGCGTGCGCCGAGGAAGGCGACCTGGTCGCCCGAGCGCTGGTAGCCGAGCACGCTCGCGTCGCCGAAGCCGTCGACGGCGAAGGCCGGCGCCGCCAGGGCGAACGCGAGCTCGCCTTCGCGGGCGACGAGCGCGCGCGGATAGCGTGCACCGAAGCGGTCTACCGCGACCACCTCGAAGCCGACACCGGCGTCGACCGGCAGCGTGAGGGTGATCTCGTTGACACCCTCGACCAGCAGGCCGGCGCGCACCGGGATCTCGAGCGCGATTCGGGCCAGGCCGTCGAAGCTGCGGTCCGCGACCGGCACGCCGTTGAGCGCGACGAGCACGTGGTGGTCGGGGCCGGCGGGCCAGTCGGTCATCCCCCACAGCTCGAGCTCGAGCGTCGTGGCGCCGGCGCGCAGGCGGTCGACCGCGAACGAGTAGGTGCGCACCACGGGGTGCCCGGCGAAGGCGGCCACCCAGTCGCGGTACCAGGGGTCGTCGCCGGGCGCGGAGAAGGTCCATTCCAGATTCTCGTCGACGAGGACCGAGGCGGAGTAGGTGTCGGCCGGCGGCCGGGCACCGCCCGCGGCCGGGCCCGGCGGCAGCAGCACGCGCGCAGCGCGCGCGGGATCGACCGCGAGGCGGTAGACGTTGGTGCGCGTGTAGACGCCGGTCGCCGGGTCGCCGACGAACTCGACGTAGCTGCCGCGCCCGAAACGCGCCGGACCGCCCACCCGGATCGGCACCGGGCGGTCGAGCAGGGTGAGCGCGAGCGAGGAGGCCGGCACGCCCGCGAAGTCGAAGCCGGAGGCGGCGAGCTGCTCGTGGGTCAGGCGATAGATCCCGCCGCGATCGACCAGCAGGTCGACCACCGGCCGGGTCGGGACCGGGCCGGGGCCCGCGCCACGCTGCGCCGCAGCGCGCGCGCCGGCACGCCCCGCGGCGCGGCGCTCGTGCTCGGCGCGGATCGCCGCCCAGTCGGCCCGCGCCCGGGGCCGCCGCGCGCCGTAGGTGGTCTCGATCTCGAACGGCCCGTGCCGGCGGCGCTCGCCGCGCAGGTCGACGTCCTCGATCAGGAAGCGCTCGCCGGCGGCGCCCGGCAGCTCGAGCCGGTAGTCGACGCGCTCGAGCGAGAACGGGCGCCGGCTCTCGACCGGCCTGCCGGTCAGCTTGCGCCACGCACCGCGGCGCTCGGCGTAGAGATCGAAGCCGACGTTGCCGCTCTCGGAGGCCGTGGACCACTCGAAGGCCACGCCGCCGCCGAGGCGCTCGGCGCGGAAGTAGGCGAGCGAGACGGCGGTGGGGTCGCTGTAGATGCAGGGGCCATTGACCGTCGTGCAGCTGGCGACGAAGTCCTTCTGCACCGGGTCGGTCGAGGCATCGCTGGTCGAGAAGAACCAGCTCGCCTGGGGCGGGAAGGTGGGGAAGACCGGATTGCCCGGGATCGCCGGGGGACCGAGGGCGCCGGTGTTGTCGGTGAGCGCGGCGATCGGCACCTGGATGTCGATGAACCACTCGCCGGTCGCGTTGGTGGTGGTCGTGCAGCTCGCCGGGTCGGTCAGGCTGCTGGTCACGCCGCACACCCGCGAGTGGCTGCGCACGCAGGTGCGCACTCCACCGCCGCTGCCGCAGAGCACGCCCACGGTGGCGACCGCGCAGGCGGTGAACTCGTTGACCACGGTACCCGGGGCCGGGGCGGGGTCCTCGTTGGTCACCGACTGCGAAGGGTTGTCCTCCCACAGGACACGGATCCGGTCCTGGTTGCCCCAGAGATCGACCCAGATCTCCTTGAAGCCGTCCGCGTCGCTGTCGACCAGGTAGTTCCAGTGCGAGTTGCTGAGGCAGTTGTCGGTCGAGTCGCGGGGGTCGCCGTTGACGCGCATGCGCACGGCGAAGTAGTCGTTGCCGGTGTCGGTGTCGGAGCCGCCGTTGAAGTAGCTCCAGAAGCCGGTCGTCGAGGTGCCGCAGCAGGTGCCGCCGCCGAACGCCGCCGGATTGCAGTTGACCGCGTCGTACGGCGGCCCGCCCGAGGCGAGGTCCGTGCCCCCGGAGAAGGCGCTCGAGCCCCGGGTCGGATCGATGCAGGCGCCGTCGTTCTCGAAGTCGCGGGCGGGGACGCCGGCGATGGTGTAGGGGTACCAGCCGTGGGAGGTGAAGTTCGACCAAGCGGTGGGCAGGGTCGTCAGATCGGCCGTCGCGGCGCCGGCGAAGGCGATCACCGAGGTCAGGACGAGCGCCAACGGACGCCGGGACATACGCAGCATGGACTCGGCCCTCTCTCTCCGCCTGCGGCGCGCGCCGCGCCCCCTCGGTCCCGCGCAGCAGGAATCCCGCAAACCGCCATTATTCCAGACTCTTGCGCTCCACCCAAGGGGTGCCGGGCGGACCGGTCAGCCGAGCACGAGGGGGACCGCCCAGGCGCACCAGAGGGCCGCTGCCAGGGCGGCGAAGAGGTCCAGCACCGCGCCGTAGCGCGCCATTACCGGGATGCGCACGTAGCCGCTGCCGAACACGATGGCGTTGGGCGGCGTGCCCACCGGCAGGGCGAAGTCGCACGAGGCGGCGATCGTCGCCGCCACCAGCACCGGCACGCGCACCGCGGGTGCCGCAGCCTCGGCGAGCACGACCAGCATCACGGCGGTGGTGGCCGAGTTGGAGGCCAGCGCCGAGATCGCCACCGTGGCCGTGCTGGCGGCGGCGAGCTGCGCGAGCGGCGGCAGCGCGGCGATGCCGGCGAGGCGGCCCGCCATCCAGGCCGCGAGGCCGCTCTCGTGCACCGCGGCGGCGAGCGCGAAGCCGCCGCCGAGCAGCAGGAGCGTGGACCAGGGCACGCGCGAGAGCGCGCGCCAGGGCAGCAGCCGGCCGCCGCCGGGCGCGGGCAGGACGAGCAGCGCGAGCGCGACCGCCATGGCGGCGCCGCCCTCGACGTGCGCCGTGCGCAGGCCGGGTATCCGGGCCCCGAGCGCGGCGGTCAGCGGCGAGCTGGCGATCCAGAGCGCCGCGACGGCCAGGAAGGCGGCCGCTACCGCGCGCTCGCCGCCCGAGACCCGTCCGAGCGCGGCGAGCTGGGTGCGCACGACCTCGCGCGCGTCGGCGGCCGGCGCGTCGCGGCGGCCCAGCCGCCAGAGCACGGCCCAGGCGGCGGGCAGCATGAGCGCCACGAAGGGGAGGCCGAGCAGGAGGAACTCGAAGAAGGAGACCGGCGTGCCGGAGCGCTCGAGGAAGCCGGCGAGTTGGGCGTTGGGCGGGGTGCCGATCTTGGTGCCGATGCCGCCCAGGTTGGCGCCCCAGGCGATGGCGAGCAGCAGCGCCATGCCGTAGCGCTCGAGCCGGCGGCCGTCGCGCGCCTCGAGCTGCGCGACCAGGGCGAGGCCGATCGGCAGCATCATCGCGGCGGTGGCGGTGTTCGAGATCCAGAGCGAGACCGAGGCGGTGGCGACCAGCACGCCGGCGAGCAGGCGGCGCGGATCGGTGCCGATCGCGGCGAGCGCGCCCAGCGCGAGCCGGCGATGCAGGCCCTGCTGCTCGATGCCGGCGGCGATCATCATGCCGCCGGCGAACAGGAAGCAGTAGGGGTCGAAGTAGGGCGCGACCGCGGCCGCGAGATCGCCTGCCGGACCGCGGCCGAACACGCCGGCGAGCGGGAAGGCGGCGAGCGGGACGCAGGCGGTCCAGTGGATCGGCAGCGCCTCGGTCAGCCACCAGACCGCCATGGCGAGCGCGACGGCCGCGGCACGCGCCGGCCGGGCGCCCAGCTCCCCGGCGTGGTGGAGGGAGCTGTCGAAGACGAGCACGGCGGCGGCCGCGGCGAAGCCGGCGGCCAGCCGCCAGGGTCGCACGCGGCTCACATCGAGGCGTCCTGGACGACCTGCCAGGGGCCGGTGCCGCGGCGGTGGAAGACGAGCAGGGTGAGGCCGGTGGCGGTCTCGCGCTGCGGCCCGGAGAGCGTCCAGCGCGCCACCGCCGAGGCCGCGCGCGGCGGCCCCTCGCCGGGCGCCGCGCGCACCTCGAGCAGCTCGAGCGCGAGCGCGCCCATCGCGGCGCGGTCGGGATAGCGGCTCCGGTAGCGGGCGAGGACCTCGGTGCGGCCGCGCGTCAGGCCGGTCGGGGAGACGAAGAGCGCATCCTCGGCGTAGCCGGCGCAGAAGGCGTCGAGGTCGCCGCGCGTCCAGGCCGCGGCCTGCTCGTCGAGCAGCGCCCGGATCTCGGCGCGCAGCCCGTCGGCCCCTGTCGTGGGAGCCGCCGCGGGGCCGTCCGCGGCCGCGAGGGCGGGCGTCGCGGAGAAGAGGGCGAGCGCCAACGGCGCCGCGAGGAGCTGGCGCCGCGGCCGGCGGCGGCGGGCGTGCGGGGCGTGGCGGCTCGGGATCACGGCGCCTCCCTTCGCGGGGGTTCAGAGGAAATGGAGCGTCTCGTCGACGCGCGGGCGCGCCGCGCGGCGCTCGAGCACCCGCGAGCGCAGCCTGAAGAACTCGGCCAGATCGCCGTCGGCGGCGTCCTCGCCGCCGGCCATCTCGCCCTCGAGCGACTCGGGGTCCTCGCCGCGCTCGAGCCGGTCGAGCACGTCGCGCAGCTTCGGCCCCGCCTCGAGCCCAGTCAGCTCGGTGAAGCGCCGCAGCACGCGCGAGAGCTGGCGCGGGTCGGGCTGGGCGGAGTCGTCGAGCCCCTCGAACTCCGAGGCCATCGATTCGAAGGCGCGCTCGAGCCGCTCGTCGTCCACGCCGGCGAGCGGGTCGAGGTCGGCGTCCTCCGGACCCGGCTCGGAGCGCCCGGGCCGCGGGGTCGAGAAGCGCGACGGCCGCCGCGGCAGCTCCGGCCGCCCGCAGCGCGGACAGGCCGGCCGCGCCTCCGGCGCCACCCGCGCGGAGAAGAAGCTGAACACCGTGTGGCAGTCGGCGCAGTAGAACTCATAGATCGGCATAGCGGCGGGGCTTCCAGGCTCGGCAGCGAGTCTACGTCGAGTGTCGCGCCTCGGCCGGAGCGCGGGATGCGGGTCGGGCGCGAGGCTCGCGCGGCAGTGGCCGTCAGCGGTAGACCTCGCGCCGGTGGCCGATCCTGAGGACGACGATGCGCCGATCGGAGTCGTGGACCTCGTAGAGGATCCGGTGGTCGCCCTGGCGGACCCGGAAGAGCGACGACCGGCCGGCCAGCTTCTGCGCGCCCGCGGGGCGGGGATCGCCGGCCAGGGCGCGGATGCGGTCGACGATCCGCCGGCGCTCGGAGCGCGGCTCGAGGCGCTCGAGCTCGCGCGCCGCGGAGCGCTTGATCTCCAGGCTATAGCCGGCCACGCCGCTTGAGGTCGCGGACGACCGTCTCGAAGTCGAGGGCGGGCTCGCCCTCGCGGACTTCGGACGCCTCGAGGTCGATCGCGTCCTCGGCGAGCGCGAGCCTCACCGCGTCGTTGACCATCTCGGAGATCGAGACGTCGGAGGCCGCCGAGCGCAGCCGCAGCGCCCGGTGCAGCTCGGAGTCGAGGTAGATCGTGGTGCGCTTCGTTTCACTCACGCGCGGCAACCTAGCGCCAAGACGTCATGACGTCAAGACGTCGAGGCCTCGACGAGCCCGGGCGGGGTGGGCGGACGGCCGCGCGGTCAGGCCAGCGCGAAGGCGCGGTCGAAGGCGAGCTCGGCGCGGGCGGCGTCGCCGGTCAGGAGTCGGCCGAGCTCGACCAGGCTGGCGCGCAGCTTCCTGCGGCTCGGCTCGAGCGGGAAGGAGAGCACCTGCGGCAGCGCGGCGGCGCGCGAGGCGAGCCGCTGAACGCACCCTCCCGGCTCGCCGGGGGCGCCGGTCAGCGGCACCACGAGCGCGTCGATGTGCTGGCCCAGGGCCTGGAGGTAGGCGAGCAGGGCCGCGGCCGGGTCCGCGCCGCGCTGCAGCCGCTCGAGGCGCTCGTGGCCGAGCGCGGCGAGCTGCTCGGTCGCGCTCACCACCCGGACTCCGAGCTCCCTGAAGTAGAGATCGAGCGCGCGCCGGAGCGGCCCCGCCTCGATCACCGGTGCGAGCGTCACCGTGGGCGGCGTCGGCGTCGCCCGGTCCCGCGCGACCGGCTGGTAGCCGCGCGCCAGCAGCGTCCGCCGCCAGGGGGCCTCGGCGAACCACGGGCGGATGCGAGGCGCCCAGCGGCGCAGCAGCTCGAGCCCGGGCACCTCGCCGACGCAGGCCTGGATGGCGCGCTCGATCGCGGCCCGGTCGGGGAGCAGGCCGTGCCGGAACTCCGGCCGCAGCCGGCGATGCAGCCGCCGGAGGCGGCGCCGCACGCGCGCCGCGCCACGCGCGAGCGCCTCGCCGAGGCCGCCCGCCGCGGCGCGGTCGGCCATCTCCTCGACCTCGCGCACGCCCGCGAGCGCGGCCTCGTGGAAGTCGTGCGCGGCGAGCGTCTGGGCCGTGAACTTGCGGAAGTGCAGGCCCTTGATCGCCAGGCGGACGGCCTGGTCGAGGTGCGACGGCCGTTGGAGGAGGGTGCGCAGCAGGAATTTGAGGTAGGCCGGCCCCTGGAGCGACAGGAGCTGCCGGCCGAGCGAGCGCGCCAGCGCCAGCAGCTCCGCGCGGCCCACCGGGTGGCGCGGCCGCGGACGGCGGCCGAGGCGGGCGAGCAGCGTCCAGCAGCGCTCGAAGTAGCTCTTCAGGCCCTCGTCGTAGAGGGTCGAGAGGACCCGCCGGTAGCCGGCGATCAGCACCTCGCGCTCGAGCTCGGAGCGGAAGTTGAGCGTGACCTCGACGTTGTTGCCGCTCGATTCGGCGAGCAGGCGCCCCTCGCGCTCGAGCCGGGCGTAGAGATCGGTGCCGCGCAGCGCGGTGAGCAGGCCGACCATCGCGGTCGGGATGCCGGCCTCCTGGATGAAGGCGACCTGGGCGTCGAAGACCTCCGGGCCGTCGCCGTCGAGGCCGAGGATGAAGCCGCCGGTGACCTCGATGCCCTTGCGCTGGATCGCCTGGACGGCGTGGAGCAGGTGCTGATCGTCGCCGCGCGCGGTGTTCTGGAGCTTGTTCGTGCGGCGCAGCGCCTCGGGATTGGGGCTCTCGATGCCGAGGAACGCCATGGTGAAGCCGGCCGCCACCATGGCGTCGAGCAGCGGTTCGTGCTTCGCCAGGTTGACGCTCGCCTCGGTGTAGAGGTCGAACGGGTAGCCGCGCGCGCGCTGCCAGTCGGCGAGCGCGGGCAGCAGGCGCAGCGACTCCTTCTTGTTGCCGATGAAGTTGTCGTCGACCAGGAAGACCGGGCCGCGCCAGCCGAGCGCGTGGAGGCGGTCGAACTCGGCGAGCATCTGCGGGTTCGACTTGGTGCGCGGGACGCGTCCGTAGAGTTTGGTGATGTCGCAGAACTCGCAGTCGAACGGGCAGCCGCGCGAGAACTGGAGCGCCATCGAGGCGTAGGCGGAGAGGTCGAGCAGCTCGAAGCGCGGCACCGGCGTGTCGGTGATCGCGGGCTTGCGCTCGGCGCGGTAGACGCGCGCGGCGCGCCCCGACTCCCAATCGGAGAGGAAGCGCGGGAAGATCTCCTCGACCTCGTCGAGCAGGTAGTGATCGGCGCCCGCGATCTCGTCGGCGAAGGAGGTGGGGTGGGGCCCGCCGACCACGACCGGGCGGTGGCGCGCGTTGCAGCGCGCGATGACTTCGCGCAGCGAGCGCTGCTGCACGACCATGGTCGAGGTCAGGACGAGGTCGGCCCAGTCCAGGTCCGCGTCGGTGAGCGGCGTCACGTTCATGTCGATCAGCCGCAGCCGGTAGCGATCGGGGATCATCGCGGCCACGGTGAGCAGGCCGAGTGGCGGCATCGAGGCGCGCTTGCCGACCAGCTCGAGCGCGTACTGGAAACCCCAGTACGAGGGCGGGAACTCCGGGTAGACGAGCAGGACTTGCGGGGGACGGGCCATGGAGCCTCCCGGGGGCTGCGAGCGACGGTCGGCCACCGTGCACGCAGCCGGCGGTCCGGAACTCGAATGGGCTTGCCCGCAGGGTACGCCCGGCGCGAAACGAGACGCAACGCCTGGCTCGAAGTGCTGACCGAAACTTGACGGAGGGGAGGTCCGTACATAGGCTACCGACTGGTCGGTAGCTACCGACCGGTCGGTAGGAGGCCCTCGGAATGACCCAGGAAGTGCTGCAGGAGGCCGGCTCCACCCGCGCGCGCATCTGTGCCGCCGCCTTCGACCTGTTCGGGGAGAAGGGTTACGACGGCGCCTCGATGAACGAGCTCGCGGAGCGGGTCGGAATCGCCAAGCCCAGCCTCTACAACTACTACCGTTCCAAGGAGGAGCTCCTGCTCGATCTGGTCGAGCGCGGGATCCGGGAGTGGGGCGACTACTGCATGACGCCGCTCGCCAGGCCGGCGAGCTTCGAGCGCCAGCTCGGCGACCATTTCCGGCTCACGGTCGACTTCTCGAGCCGCCACCCGCACATGGTGGCGGTCTTCCACATGGCGACCACGCACGTCCAGGGCGAGCTCGCCGAGCGCGTCCAGAAGCTCGTGGTGGAGATGGAGACCGCGATCCAGGCCACCTTCGCGCAGCGCATCGCGGAGGCGGTCGCCGCCGGCGAGCTCGATCCGGAGACCCACATCGAGGACGTCCTGATGTTCCTGGGCGTCTTCTTCCACGGCCTGCTCTTCCAGCAGACCAGCTGTCCGCACCAGGTCGGGCCCCTCGCCGAGCGGCTCGAGCCGGTCTGGCACCTGCTCTATCGCGGCGTGGCCGGGCGGCCCCCGCGCGAGGGGCTCCGCTCTTGAGCGGCGCGAGAGCGGGCCGGGCGCGCTGCGCGGGCGCGGTCCTGGCCCTCGCCTCCCTGGGCACCGCCGGCCCCGCCGGGGCGGTGGAGCTGAGCCTCGCGAAGGCGGTCGAGACCGCGCTCGCCAACAACCCCGCGCTCGCCGCGGTCGAGGAGACGCGCCGCCAGGTCGAGGGCGGCATCGTCGAGGCGCGCGCCGACGCCTTCCCGCAGATCTCGTTCGGGGGCTCGTGGGGCCAGTCACTGAGCCCGTCGCTGCTCAACAGCCCCGACTTCGAGGACCTGCTCGAGCTGTTCCCCGAGGGCTTCGAGCCCGGCACCCAGGAGCTGACGCGCGCCGCGATCACGGTTTCGCAGACGATCTGGAGCTTCGGCAAGGTGCGCGCCGCCGTGGATCTCGCCGAGACCGTCGCCCAGGCCGCCGAGGCGCAGATCGCCGCCGCCCGGCTCGACACCGGGCTGGCGGTCGCCGACGCCTATTTCCGCGTGCTCGCCACGCGCGAGGGCCTGGCCACGATCGAGGCCGACCGCGAATACCGCAAGCGGGACCTCGAGCGCGTTCGCGACCTGCTCGACATCGGCGAGGCGACCGAGCTTGAGCTCCTGCGCGCGGAGGCGGCCGCGGCCGAGGTCGAGCCCGAGGTGGCGCGCCGGCAGGGCCAGGTGCGGGTGGCGGAGAACGGCCTGCGCAACCTGCTCGCGCTGAGCGCCAAGGAGCCCCTCGTGCTCGAGCCGGCGCCCGCGCAGCTGCCCGATCCGCCGGCCGGCGACCTCCTGGTCGAGCTCGCGCTCGCCGAGCGGCCGGAGCTCTCCGACCTGGCGCTCCAGGTCGCGGCGCGCGAGCAGCAGAAGAAGGTGACCAGCGCCGACGGCCTGCCCCAGCTCGACTTCAACGGCGCGTGGGGACGCGAGGTGCGGGTGATCGGCAACTTCAGCGATCCCCTCTACTCGGCCTGGGCGTTCGGCGTGAACCTCAACTGGAGCCTGTTCGACGGCGGCCGGCGCAAGGGCCAGGTCGCCCAGATCGAGAGCCAGCGTACGCAGACGCAGCTGCTCCTCGACGACCTGCGCGCCCGGGTGCGCCTCGAGGTGGACCAGGCGCTGTCCAACTACCTGACCGCGCGCGCGCGCGCCGCCGCGGCCGAGCTCTCCGCGGGCGCGTCGCGCGAAGCGCTGCGCGTCGCGCGCGAGAACTACGAGCAGGGCGTCGCCACCCAGACCGACCTGCTCGACGCCCAGAGCCGCTCGACGCTCTCGGAAGCCATCGCCATCGAGTCCCACTACGAAGCCCTGATCCAGGCGTCGCGCCTGGCGCGCGCCGTCGGCCGACCGGCCACGGCGCCCTGGCGCGCGATCGCGGAGAACTGACCGCCATGCGCCCCCCGACCCCGTTCCGAAGCGCCCTCCTGCTGCTCGCACTGCCCGCGCTCGCCGCCTGCTCGGAGAGCGGCGCCGAGACGTCCGTTCCGCCGCCCACCGAGCGCCTGACCCAGGTCCGCACGCTCGCGCTCGAGCCGCGCGCCGTGGTCGACCGCGCCAGCCTGCCCGCGGACCTGCTGCCGCGCCAGCGCGCCACGCTCGCCGCCGAGGTGGGCGGCGCGGTCGAATCGGTCTCGGTCGAGCTCGGCCAGGCGGTCGCCGCCGGCAGCGTGCTCGCCACCATCGACGAGCGCACCTATGCGCAGCAGGTCGCCGAGGCCGAGGCCTGGCTCCGCCAGGCGCAGCTCCAGCACGAGCGCGCCACCAGCCTGTTCGAGCGCAAAGCGGTGACCAAGGTGCAGATGATCGACGCCGAGACCGGCCGCGACGTCGCCGAGGCGCGCCTGGCCAGCGCCCGCCTGCAGCTCGACAAGGCGCGCGTGCGCGCGCCCTGGTCCGGGCGCATCGCGGCGCGCCGGGTCGAGACCGGCGACTTCGTGGCACCCGGCACGCCGCTGTTCGAGCTGGTCGACTCCTCCCGGCTCAAGGTGCGCGCCCCGGCGCGCGCCGCGGACGTGCCGTACCTCGCGGTCGGCCGCGAGGTCGAGGTGCGGGTGGACGCCTACCCGGGCGAGGTCTTCCGCGCGCGCATCGAGCGGCTGGGCGCCGAGCTCGACACCGCCTCGCGCACGCTCGACGTCGAGGCCGAGATCGCCAACCCGGACGGGCGCCTGAAGCCCGGCCTGCCGGCGCGCCTCGAGGTTCCGCGTCGCGAGCTGGCCGGCGCCCTCGTGGTGCCGATGTCGGCGGTGCTCGACCAGGGCGAGACCAAGGCCGTCTACGTCGTGGTCGACGGGCGCGCCGCCCGGCGCGCGGTCACCCTCGGGCCGGTGATCGGCGAGGAGGTCGTGGTCGAGGGACTCGAGCCCGGCGCGCGCGTGGTGGTCGAGGGCCAGCACGCGATCGCCGACGGCCAGGCGGTCGAGGAGGTCTGAGGTGAGGCTGGGCGAGTTCGCGGTCAAGCAGCGCGCCACCGTCTTCTTCGGCCTGGCGGCGATCACCATCGCCGGGTTCTCCGCCTACTCGTCGCTGCCGCGCGAGAGCTTCCCGGACATCTCGGTCCCCAACATCCTGGTCTACACGCTGTGGCCGGGCGCCAATCCGGCCGACGTCGAGAAGCAGATCACCGACGAGCTCGAGCGCGAGCTCCAGGGCCTGGAGAACATCAAGCAGGTGACCTCGACCTCGACCGAGAGCGTGTCGCTGGTCAACGTCGAGTTCGTCTCCGGCACCGACATCGACTTCGCGCTGCAGAAGGTGCGCGACCGGGTGGGCATCGCCAAGGCAGAGTTCCCCGAGGACGCCGAGGAGCCGATCCTGCGCGAGCTCAACTTCTCGGACTTCCCGATCCTCCAGATCCACCTGTCCGGGGAGATCGGGCCGGTCGAGCTGCGCCGGCTCGCCAAGGACCTCCAGGACGAGATCGAGGCGATCCCCGGCGTGCTGCGCGCCACCGTGGTGGGCGGCATCGAGCGCGAAGTGAAGGTGGACGTGGATCCCGAGCGCCTGCGCGCCTACGGCGTCTCGCTCCAGGACGTGATCGACACCATCCGCGACGAGAACGTCTCGATCCCGGGCGGCGAGCTGGTGCTCACCGGGCAGACCCTGGCGCTGCGCGTGCCGGGCGAGGTCGAGGACCCCCGCCGGGTCGAGGAGTTCGTGATCAAGGCGGTCGACGGCCGGCCGATCCAGATCCGCGACGTGGCCGGGGTCTCCTACGGCTTCAAGGACCGCTCGTCCTACTCGCGCATCGACGGCCAGGAGTCGGTTTCACTCTCGGTCCAGAAGCGCACCGGCGCCAACATCATCTCGGTCACCGACACGATCAAGTCGGAGGTCGAGCGACGCAGCGCGCTCTGGCCGGCCGGGGTGAAGGCCACCTTCCTCGCCGACCAGTCGAAGGACATCCGCATCATGGTCGCCGACCTGGAGAACAACATCGGCACCGGCGTCGTGCTGGTCGTGCTCGTGCTGTTCGTGACCATGGGCCTGCGCAATGCCCTCTTCGTCGGCGCGGCCATCCCGCTCTCGATGCTGCTCACCTTCGTGATCGTCCAGCTCGCGGGCATGACGCTCAACATGATGGTGCTGTTCTCGCTCGTGCTCGCGGTCGGCATGCTGGTGGACAACTCGATCGTGGTGGTGGACAACATCTACCGCCACGTCCAGGAGGGCAAGCACCCGGTCGAGGCGGCGATGGTCGGTACGCGCGAGGTCGGCGCCGCGGTGCTCAACTCGACGCTGACCACGATCGGCGCGTTCGTGCCGCTCTTCTTCTGGCCCGGCATCGTGGGCGACTTCATGTCGATCCTGCCGATCGCGGTGTGCATCGCGCTCGGCGCCTCGCTGCTGATCGCCTTCACCGCCAACCCGACTCTCGCGGCCGCCAGCATGAAGCTGGGCAAGGACCGCGAGGTGGTGATCAGCGACCAGGCCGAGATCCCCGAGCACGCCGGGCTGGGCGGCGTCCTGCTCCACCGCTACCGCTCGGTTCTGACCTGGGCGCTCGACCACCGCGCGGTGGTCGTGGGCGGCACGTTGGGCCTGTTCGTGGTGGTGATCGTGCTGTTCGGCGCCTTCAACCACGGCATCGAGTTCTTCCCGGAGAGCGAGCCGCGCCAGATCTGGGCGTCGGTCGAGATGCCGCCGGGCACCCGGCTCGAGCAGACCGACTCGGTGGTGCGCGAGCTCGAGCGGCGCCTCAAGACCCTGCCCGACATCCGCGTGCTCGCCGGCGCGTCGGGCGCGGGCTCCTCGGGCGACGAGTTCAGCGGCGGACGCTCCGAGGGCGGCGATCCGACGCGCGGGCGCGTCATGGTCGACCTGCTCGACCTGGAGGAGCGCAGCCAGAGCGCGTTCGTCACGCTCGAGACCGCGCGCGAGCTCGTGCGCGGCATCCCCGGCGCGGTGATCAACGTCGAGCGGCCGCAGGACGGCCCGCCGGTGGGCGACCCGCTCTCGATCGAGATCTCGGGCGACGACTTCGGCCGGCTGGGCGGGATCTCCGAGCGGATCGAGCGGCTGATCGCCGACGTGCCGGGCCTGGCGACGCTGGACAGCGACTTCGACCTGGCGCGGCCCGAAGTGGTGGTGCACGTCGACCGCGAGCAGGCGGCCCGGCTCGGCCTGACCACGAGCAAGATCGCCTCGACCCTGCGCACCGCGGTCAACGGCACCGAGGCCTCCCAGTTCCGGGACGGCGAGGACGAGTGGGACATCACGGTGCGCTTCGAGCCCACGGCGCGCGCCAGCGTGGCCGACCTCTCGCGCCTGGTGGTGGTCAACGAGGACGGGCGGCAGATCCCGCTCGAGACGATGGCCTCGATCTCGACCGGCTCGTCCCTGCAGTCGATCCAGCACAAGGACCGCCGCCGCGTGGTCACCATCGCGGGCAAGGTCACCAGCCCCGAGCTCGCCCAGCCGGTGCGCGCCGAGGCGCAGCGCCGGATCGAGGCGGAGGCCGGCCTGCTTCCCCCCGGTTACGCCGTCCGCTTCGCCGGTCAGAGCCAGGACGAGGACGAGGCCAAGGCGTTCCTGTCCAAGGCCTTCATGTACGCCATCCTGATCGTGCTGCTGCTGATCGTCGGCCAGTTCAACTCCTACGCCACGCCGTTCATCATCATGACCTCGGTCGTGATGTCGACGATCGGCGTCCTGCTCGGGCTACTGATGACCGGGACCGCGTTCGGCATCATCATGACCGGCCTGGGTGTCATCTCGCTCGCGGGGGTAGTGGTCAACAACGCCATCGTGCTGCTCGACTACGCCGAGCAGCTGCGTGAGCGCGGCTTCGAGCGGCGCACCCTGATCCTGGTCACCGGCATGCGCCGGCTGCGGCCGGTGATGCTGACCGCCACGACGACCATCCTGGGCCTGGTGCCGACGGTGGCCGGCTGGGGCTTCGACTTCCGCGGCCTCCACTTCCAGTCGTCGGGCGAGTCGAGCGAGTGGTGGCGGCCGATGGGGATCGCGGTGATGTTCGGGCTCGCCTTCGCGACCTTCCTCACCCTGGTGCTGGTGCCGGTGCTCTACGACCTGCTGCTCGAGGTGCGCGAGCGGTTCGCGCGGCGCGCCAGCCACCAGCCGGCGACCAGCGCGGCGAGCGCCCAGCCGACCACCTGATCGACGAGCTGCGCCGCGAGGTAGGTGGTCGGGAAGCCGTACCAGGTCGAGTACGAGAAGTCGATCGCGGTCGAGGCGAACGCTCCGAGCGCGGCGCCGAACGCGACGCGGTGGAGCCAGCCGCCGAAGGTGGCGCCCGAGGCGGCGAGCAGGAAGGCCAGGAACAGCCCGCCGACCACGTCGCTGATCGCCTCCTTGGCGAGCGCGCCGCTCATCGTGAACTCCTGCCCGGCGGGAGTGAGCGCGAGCAGGCCGCGCGGCTGCGTGCGCCACGCCTCGGTCATCTTCGCCTCCTCCTCGTACCACGGGAACACGTAGAGGCGGCGCTCGGTGGCGACGCCGCCGAACGTCCTGAGCAGGTTCTCCTGGTCGGGCAGGGGCGTGAGCCCGGCCTCGCCGAGCGGCAGGACCGTGTGCGAGACGGTGGTCCACAGGAAGACGGTCAGGCCGGCGAGCACGCCGGCGACGACGACGCGCGCGTTCATCCCAGGCTCCTTTCGGTGATCCGACGGCCGAGAGCTTACACTTCGTGGGTGGAGCCAAGATGAGAGACGAGCTGCGCGTGGCCGCGATCCAGTACTACATCCGTCCGGTGGACAGCTTCGCCCGCTTCGCCGACCAGGTCTCGGCTCTGGTGGCGACCGCCGCCGACTACAAGGCCGATCTGGTGGTCTTCCCCGAGTACTTCACGGTCCAGCTCCTGACTCTGGGCGACCTCGGCAGGCCGGTCCGCGAGCAGGTCCGCGAACTCGCCGGGCAGACTCCCGCCTTCCTGGGGCTGATGTCCGGGCTGGCGCGGAAGCACGGCCTCTACATCGTCGCCGGCTCGATCCCCGGGCGCGGCGTCAACGGCGAGCTGCACAACGACTGCTACGTCTTCAATCGTCGCGGTGAGCACGGCGTTCAGGGCAAGCTCCACATGACGCGCTGGGAGAACGAGGAGTGGCTGGTCGCTCCGCGTCGCCGCCTGCGCGTGTTCGAGACGGAGTTCGGCCGCTTGGCAGTGGCGATCTGCTACGACGTCGAGTTCCCGGAGCTCGCGCGTGCGGCGGCGCGGCGCGGTTGCGACGTGCTGGCGGTGCCGAGCTGTACGGACGACCGGCACGGTTTCCTGCGCGTGCGCTACTGCGCGCAGGCGCGCGCGATCGAGAATCAGATGTACGTCGTGCACGCCTGCACGGTGGGATCCCTGCCGATGGTGCCCGCCGTGTCCCTCAACTACGGCCAGGCGTCGATCCTGACGCCCTCCGACTTCCGCTTCGGGCGCGACGGCATCCTCGCCGAGGGGCAGGTCAACTCCGAGATGATGGTCATCGGAGTCCTGGATCTCGCCCTGCTGCGCGCTTCGCGCGAGACCGGCACCGTGCTGCCCCTGCGCGACAGCCAGACCACCGCCGAGGTGCTCGCCGAGCTCGATGAGGTCCGCCTGTGAGCGAGGCGCGCACGCGCGGGCTGCTCGTGCGCAACCTGCGTCCGGCCGATTTCGCGGCGGTGATCGAGCTCTGCCGGCGCGTCTACCCCGAGTCCCGGCCGTGGACCGTGGTGCAGCTCGCGAGCCACCTGGAGGTCTTCCCCGAAGGCCAGTTCGTGGTCGAGGAGGAGCGCGGCGGAGCGATCCTCGGCATGGCCTCGTCGCTGATCGTGCGCTGGGACGACTACGACTTCCACGCCGAATGGCGGGAGTGGACGGCGGCCGGTCTGTTCACCAACCACGACCCGGCCAACGGGCGCACGCTGCTCGGCGCCGAGGTGATGGTCGACCCGGCGGTGCAGCGGCGCGGCATCGGCCAGCGCCTCTATGCGGCGCGCCGCGAGCTGGTGCGCCGGTCCGGGTTGCGCCGGATCCGCGCCGGTGCACGACTGCGCGGCTACCATCGGCATGCCGCCGAGCTGACCCCGGAGCGCTACGTCGAGCGGATCGTGCGCGGCGAGCTGCGCGACCCGACGCTCTCCTTCCAGCTGCGCGAGGGCTTCGACGTGGTGGCGGTGATCCACGGCTACCTGAGGAACGACCCGGAGAGCCTCGGCTACGCGGCGGTCATCGAATGGCTGAACCCGGAGGTCGCGCGGCCCGAGGACTCCGCCGGGCGCGACCCGCGTTTCCGGCGCCCGGAGGCCGGATGAACGCGCTCCTGCGCGCCCGTTACCGGCTGACGCTCGCGCCCGGCGAGGACGCCGGGCTGCGCGCCCGCCAGCTGGCGCGCGAGCAGACGGTGGAGATCCCCGAGGGCGTGGTCGCGCCGGAGGTCGAGGCGCGCGCGCTCGGCCGCGTCGAGGGCGTCGAGCCGCTCGGTGGCGGCCGCTTCCTCGCCACCGTGGCCTTCCCGCTCGCCGCGACGGGCGGCGAGCTGACCCAGCTGCTCAACGTCCTGTGGGGCAACGTGTCGCTCTGGTCCGGGGTGCGGCTGGAGTCGGTGGCCTGGCCGCCGGAGCTGCTGGCGCGCTTCGGCGGGCCCGCCCGGGGCGCCGCGGGCCTGCGCGCGCTCTCCGGCGCCGAGCCGGGCCGGGCGCTGCTCGCCACCGCGCTCAAGCCGCTCGGCCTCTCCGTGCGCGAGCTCGCGCGCCGGGCCGCCGAGGGGGCGCTGGGCGGCGTCGACCTGGTCAAGGACGACCACGGCCTCGCCGACCAGGAGTGGGCGCCGTTCCGCGAGCGCGTGCTCGCCTGCCAGGAGCACGTCGCGCGCGCCAACCGCGCGACCGGCGGCGCGACGCTCTACGCGCCCAACCTCACCGGGCCCGTGGACCGCCTCGCGGAGCGTCTGGAGACGCTCGCCGAGGCCGGCTGCCGGGCCGCGCTCGTGGCGCCGATGCTGCTCGGGCTCGACGCCGTGCGCGGTCTCGCCGAGAGCGCCGGCGTGGCGCTGCTCGCCCACCCGTCGTTCGCGGGTCCGCTCGCCGGCGGCGACCGGGGCCTGGCGCCGGAGCTGCTGTTCGGCGACCTCTTCCGGCTGGCGGGCGCGGACGCGGTGATCTTCCCCAACGCGGCGGGTCGCTTCCCGTACACGCTCGAGGACTGCCTGGCGCTCGAGGCACGCCTCGCGGCGCCGATGGGCGCGCTGCGGCCGGCGGCGCTCATGCTGGGCGGCGGCATCGACGCGGCGAAGCTCGAGTCCTGGATCCCCCGCTACGGCCCCGACACGATCTACCTGATCGGCGGCAGCCTCTACGCGCGCGGCGCGGTGCGCGAGGCCGTGCGCGAGCTGGCCGGCGTCGTGCGCCGGGTGGCGCCGAGGGGGGCGGCGTGAGGTCCAGGGTCGTGCGCGGCGAGGGCGCGCGCTGGCCGGCGCTGCCGGTGCGCGCCTACAAGGAGGAGCCGGAGCTCTACCGCGAGGTCTCGCGCCGCGTGCTGCTCGGCGCGGGAGAGGGCGAGGAGCCGCTCGCCTTCGAGCTGCGCTACTTCGAGATCGCGCCCGGAGGCTGGTCCACGCTCGAGCGCCACCAGCATCCGCACGCGGTGGTGGTGGTGGTCGGCCGCGGCGAGGTCCGGCTGGGCGGGGAGCGGCACGCGCTCGCCCCCTTCGACGCCGTCTACGTGGCGCCCGGCGAGGCGCACCAGTTCCGGGCCGCGCCGGACGCGCCGCTCGGCTTCCTGTGCGTCGTGGACCGCGAGCGCGACCGCCCGGTGCCGCTCGCCGATCCGGTGCCGTGAGCCGTGTCGGCGGCCGGCGAGGGGTGAGGGCGGTGCCCGCGACGAAGAGGGCCGGCACCATCCGCTGGCGTCCGTACGACCGGGCGATCGGCGCCGGCGAGCTGCTCGTCTCCTCGCCGCTGGCGGCGCCCGGGCTCGCGCCGCGCCAGCTGCTCGCCTACCTGCCGCCCGGCTACGCCGCGCGCGGGCGGCACCCGGTGGCCGTGCTGCTCGACGGCCAGAACCTGTTCGACGAGGCCACCGCCTTCGCGGGCAGCTGGCAGGCGGCCGCGACGGTCGACGCGCTGGCCGCCGAGGGGCTCGCCCCGGTCGTGATCGGCGTCCCCAACGGCGGCCGCGCCCGGGTGTTCGAGTACTCGCCGTTCCGCGACCCGCGCTTCGGCGGCGGCGGCGCACCGAAGACCCTCGGGTTCCTCGAGAACTCGGTGCGCCCGCTCGTGACGCGCTCGTTCGGCGTGGCGCGCGGAGCGGAGTCCTGGGTGCTCGGCGGCTCGTCGCTCGGCGGTCACTTCGCGCTCTGGGCGTTTTTCGCGGCGCCGGAGGCCTTCGGCGCCGCGCTCGCCATGAGCCCGACCACGCGCTTCGCCGGCGAGGCGCTGCACGAGTGGATCGAGGGCGCGCCGTCGCGGCCGGGCCGGCTCTGGCTCGACTGCGGCGCCGAGGAGGGGCGGCGGCCGGGCGCGCGGCCAGGCAGGGCGCGCCGTCCCCGGCCCACCGCCTACGTCCGGCGGGTGCGCCGGCTGCGGCGCGCGCTCGAGGCCCGGGGCTTCCGGCGCGGCGAAACGCTCGGCTACCTCGAGCAGGCGGGCGCCGGGCACCAGGAATCGGCCTGGGCCTCCCGCCTGCCGGAGGCCCTGCGCTTCCTGCTCGCCGGCTAGTCGAGGATCCGCTCGAGCTCGGCCAGCGCGCGCGGATCGTCGGACTGGCCGAGCCAGAACAGCGCCTGCCGGATCGTCTCCGCGTCGCGCTCCGAGCGCAGGACGGCGAGCAGCCGGTCGGTGCCGTCGTCGAGCCGGGAGAGGGCGAACACCGCCTGCCCGCGCACCTCCTCGTCGGTCTCGTCGTCGAGGCGGCCGAGGATCCAATCGCCGGCGCCGGGCGCGTCCGACTGGGCGAGCCAGAACAGCGCCTGGCCGCGCACTTCCGCGCTGGCGTCGTCGACCGCCGCCCGGCGCAGCCGGTCGGGCGCCTCCGGCACGCTGCTCTGGGTGAGCGCGAACAGCGCCTGCTGGCGCAGCTCGACGTCGGGCTCGGAGTCGAGCACCCGGTCGAGCAGGGAGTAGCCCGCTGCGGCGCGCGCGTGGCCGGCCCAGAACAGCGCCTGGCCGCGCGCCTCGCTCGCCAGGGCGCGGTCGAGCACG
>Ga0102851_10000225_pt1 | contig 25740 bp, 38 predicted proteins | sample Mud3Dept3metaG_FD_79558 | JGI IMG/M metagenome (GOLD analysis project Ga0102851, IMG submission 79558) | Freshwater wetland microbial communities from Ohio, USA, analyzing the effect of biotic and abiotic controls - Mud 3 Core 4 Depth 3... | ecosystem: Environmental > Aquatic > Freshwater >... | reverse complement strand
TCTTAATTGAATTTGCTTGATCGTAATTTACTTTTATAGCATAATAACAAAGTCAAATAAGAACCGGATTGATAACCCGGTTTATAAGTGTGGCGTACAAAAGCAGTATCAGTTTCTTTTTATATGCAGAGTCGAAGGCTTCGCTGTTGTCACACTCGACGCAGCCTTTTGCTGGATTTATCAACCAGCCTGCATATCAAAAGGAATTGATATGAGTCAAAATTTAAAGCCCCCAGCGTACCAAACATATGCGGCAAATATTCTATCTAATCGTAATTTTAAAAGGCTGAATCTAGCTGCACGTGGATTGCTTCACACCATGCAGATGGAATGCTGGGTTAATCACAACATTCCATGTGACCCTTCAGAAATTGCAATGATATTTGGATTGCAAAAAGATGACATAGAGGCTTCGTTGCCAGCGGTTATGTCATTCTTTGCTGTTGTTGATGGGGTTATCATTTGCCCTGAAATAGAAGATTACAGAAAGTACAGGGAAAATATAAGATTACAGCAAAAGGCTGGTGGTAAAAAAGGTGCTACCATAAGGGAGGACAATAAAATAAAGGAAAAGCGCAATGAACTCATGGGGTTATCATAGTTATGGTCTACCTTATGGTCTACCTTATGGTCTACCATATGGTCTTTAGATTAGATTAGTTTAGTGTAGATTAGTTTAGTTTAGTTTAAAAACTAGCCATAGAGAAAATCTATAAACCTATAATTGGAGGTTTACATGTCAGGATTAACAGATCGTCAAAAGGTTTTAGACTGGATCGCAAGCACTGGTGAAACAGATCAGGATCTAATAGATGAGGTAATCAATGCGTGCCGGGAAGATCGCGACACTAGAAAATATTACGTTGAGCGATATCATCAAGCTGTCATTGATGGAGGCGTAGGGAATAATGTTTTAGAAAATTCAATAAAGGGGTGATCATGTTTAATATAAATTTGTTTGTTAATGGGAATAATGCATTGCATGTTGTGGCGAATCATTTGCCAAAGATCGGTGATAGAGCGCGTGTTGAAGACCATGAAGAAGGCACGGTCGAAAGAGTTGTCCTTGTATACAATAAAAGTGATTCGTTATTAAGAATGCAGGAAGTAGATGTGTTTATTCAAAAATAGCATTTAAAGAATAATTCTCTACTAGCAAATAATTAAAAATAGTTGCGCATTGTACGGAAATCCGTATAATGAAGCCTTCACCAACCAAGGAGATTAAGATGGAAAATAAGTCTGAAGTTACTGAACCAAGCGCACTGCCATTGGTTGCTACGGAGCAAAAAGTTTCAACTGCATTGGACTCATTGAATAGGGAAGTAAAGCTTAAAGAGCTGGTATTGCAGTCCAAGGGCATTACAAAAATCACGAACAATGCTGGATACCAAGAATGCCATAGCAAGCGTATTGTGTTGAAGGACGAAAGAATCGCTATTGCCAAGATCGGCAAGGAAGCACGTGACGAAGCGAACAAGTTCTCCAAGGCGGTCATAATTGAAGAAAAGCGCTTGATTGATGTTATTGAGCCTGAAGAAAAGAGGCTTCAAGCAATTCAGGATGCGTATGATGCCGAGAAAGAGGCAAAGAGGAAGATTGCTATAGAGCTGGAGCGCGCACGTGTTTATGCTTGCCAAGCTCTTATAGACAGCATACGAGCACTGCCGTTGCAGTGTGTTGGATTAAGCTCATTGCAAATTTCTCAGCTTATTGAACAAGCAGAGCAATTTGAAATCAAAGATGACCTTGAGGAATTCAAAGAGAATGCCCTGAATGCTAAATTTGAGGCTATTGCTAAGTTGAAGGACATGTTCCTTGTTACGCAGCTTGCAGAGCAGAAAGCAGAGCAGAAAGCAGAACAGGAACGCGCTGAATTGGAAAGGCAAAAAGCAGAGTTTGAGAAGCAAAGGGCTGAAGAAGAGAGGCTGGCAGAGCAGCGCAGGAAGGTTGCAGAGGATGCTGCTCAGGAACTGGAAAAACAGCGCGCAGAGTTGCGCTTAAGGGAAGAGCAAAGACTGAAAGAGGAGCTGGAAAGCAAGCAAAAGCTTGAGAATGAAAAGCGCGAGCTTGAAGGCCAGAGGGCAAAGCTGGAGCAAGAAAAAAAGGAAGAGCAAGAGCGTATTGCAAAAGCAAGGGCTGAAGAAGAGAGAAAGAAAAAAGCAGAGTCTGATGCTGAAGAAAAGTTTAAGCGTGATCAGCAGGACTTGTTTGACCAGCAACAAAAAGAAAAAGAGCGGCTTGAGGAAGAGGCAAAGAGGCTGACAGCGATTGAGGACGGTCGTGCCGCTATTGCAAAGCAGGAGGCTGAAATGCAGGCGGTATCGGTCACTCAAGGAGTTGGCGTGGCTGGTAGTGTCGGTGACGGTAGAGCAGATATTGAGCAGAGTCCTTTAAGCGAGGCAGTTGGTGAATTAGAGGCGTTTGTATCTAACTACGCGCATCTTCCAGAGCTGTCAGGTGTGATAGACGCAATTAATGCTTACCTTGATATTTACAGCATATAAATAGCTGGGGATGCAATGAAAAAAATCAACAGGGATGCACGCAAGAAGTCATCGGTGCTGTATCAAACTCGTGACGTTAGAACGTGGGATTCAGTTCAAGAAAGATATATCACTGAGTCCGTGGCCATCCCTGTTGGGTTTAAAAAGTCTGTTCGTACAAGGAGGAAGTTTTAATGGGAAAAGAACAGCTGTTTGCTGATGTGCCGGGATCGGTATTGTTTTTTTGGTATGGGTTTGTATCTCAAGCGTTTACGCCCAAAAAGATAACTCAGAATGTCTTATCGGTGTATGGTGTTCGAGCAGTAGAAATAGTTTGTGACAGTGTAAAATTGAATGACAAAACTAAAAATCTATTAAGGAGTTATAAATGAGTAAAGATCAGGTTAATACAGAAGAGCAAAAACCTCAGGATCCACACAGATTCATACTGGACTTCGGTAGCTCAATGGCAACGCTAGACATAAAGTCGAACGTGATTACTTTCGTATCGCCTTCTGGCGTGCTGAACGGAACAACTTATATTCCGCCGTCATCGTTCAGTATAGGTGACGCCATGAATTTGTCATTGCTGCGTGATGTGATCAACAGGTATTACCCTTCAAATAATGTGTCAGAAGGCCCGGCAGACGCTAATAAGCGAGATGAGAGGCTGATTGCGATAATTAATGACCAGCAAGCGTCGATAATGTTATTGAGCAAAGAGTCAGAAGATAGTAGGTTGGAGTTGAATGGGGTAATGAGTTCTTTGAATAATGTATTGCATGAAAACAGAGTACAAAGAAAGGAAATTGAAGAGCTTCGTCTAGCGCTTTCTGGTAAGGATCAGGAGATTTCTAAGGCGCTAGATTGGGCACGTAGTATAGAGCTGGATATTGAAAAAAAAGAACAGGCGATATGCGATATGCGTGTTGCTCATGCCTCAGATATTACTGCAAAAGATTATGAATTAACCAAGAGAGATGATCATATTAGGACGCTGGAGAGAAGGATTGACGCCTCTAATGAGGAGTTGTTCAGGTTGAGAAATAAGTAATGTAAAAAGATAAGCCGGGGGAACCCGGCTTATTTGTTATTTGTGATGCCTTGCAACTCTCTTTGGTGGCGGAAGAACTGCCCCGGTCATTACCCTGAATAGTTTCCATGTTGGTCTAGGCATTTCATTCCTGCCGTACTCGTAATTTTCATATGTTGCTTGAGAGGCTAGGTCAAGCAGGATGGCCGCTTCACGCATTGAATAGCCTGCCCATTCGCGCAGGTTCTTTATCTCTGCTGGTGTTGCTATCGGTATGTCTACAACTATTTTACTCCGCCTTCCCATGTCTTCTCCTAAATATCAAATGTGCTTGCGACCCATGCCAAGCCAATAAAGCCGATTAAAAAAATGCAGATTAGTGACATGCCTGTGTAGTCAGTCATCATAATGTAGAGGAAGCTATTATTTGTGCTCATAGAACGCCTCCATTGTGCGCGTAGCTGCATTAAAGTTGGTGCAGGCTACTACCCTATTATTGTTATGCCAAAAACGCCACTGAGAGCGTCTGGATGCGTCTTGATCTATTTTTTTGCTTGTCTGTGCAACCAAGTGCAAAAAAACGAAAAGAGAACAAACGGTAATAAACCAGATTAAAGCTGTAATGTCGATCATGTTAATCCCTGTAAAAAAGTGCAATCAAAACGATTGCGATTAAAAAAATAATAAAGTACGGTACGTCTTCGTGCGTCATTTTTATTTCCTTGAAAATTCATTCAGGATTGCATTTATTCGGTTAGAAATCATAAGAGCGTTACCCTTTATAGAGAAAGTGCTGTCCGTATCGTTTGAATTAGTAAATATATAAACAAGCTCAAGATTAGATTTGTGCTGAGTAACGGCAGAGATATGATTGACGTTAATGAATATTTCATAACCTTCTGTATAAGACACGAAAGAGGCAAGCATAATAGTCCTTAAATAATTGAATTAAATATTAGAATAAGTTAAAATAACAGCTCATAAGCCGGGCGTAAACCCGGCCATAAATGTTAATAAGTTGTGCGTATGGTCAAGATCATAGAGCGCAGAATGTGGGCACGGTAAGCAATGGCATTTTCAATTTTAACAGCAGCGCATGGGCGGTTCATGTACTCCAGCCTTTTGGCGGCATCGAGCGCTTCAGACAGTCCCATTATGCTTGCATGGGTAGGATTGGTGACCAAGTGATTGAAGCTGGCTTCAGCGCCTTCAGGTGCAAGCAGAACAAACTTGTCAAGGGCCTTGAGTACATACTTGGGTTCTCCAGTCATGAGTTCTTTTTGTACCTGCTCAAGATGCTCAAGCTCATTGGTGAGTTCAATAATGCTAGTCTGCGCATTGCTAAAAACTTGCATATCAGAATTCTTTTCTTCGCAACTGCGAAAGTCATGTGTAACGCGGATAGCTGTTATACCGGAACCGGGTGTGCGCTGCACAATAGGGTGCAAGGTAGAAATGAACGACCCCCTCTTGAATTCAGGATGATTGAAAAAATCCCCGAATGTTTCGCCGTCTACGGTAGCAATAACAGCAACAGCGCGACGATGCTCCTTGGCGTGATTGATAGCGGCAATAAAAGAATTGAAATGTGTAGTAGTGGAAGAGTTGTTCATGGTCTAATGCTCCTTAGTAAGTTATTGATATGTATGTGCTACAGGTGCTCACTATACGCTATCCAGCGTAGATGTCAACACCTATATGCAAATTTATTTTCAGCCTTCGAGTGCTTCGTATGCTTCAAGGCCAGATCGACGCAATGTAGCTACTCGAACAAGGCCGTGGTGAGTCATAATAGCCTGCTTGAACACCATCTTCATTGCATCCAAGTGGTTAAGCGCAAGCTGCTCTTGCTCAGTCATAGATGCAATTCTGGCGATACCAAGAGGCGCTTGGAATATCTTCTTGATAACTTCTTGCTGGATCGGTGTAACGTTCATGGCTTAACGCTCCTCAAAATATTCAGCGGCCTCAAGTTTACGCTCTTGGCTGATTGGAAAGTACAGGGTATCGAATTCGTCAAATTCGTCAGGTTCTACAGGTACTGGTAAATTGTATCCCACGGTAAAAATGTCCTTGTTAAGAGTTGAGGTATGTGGCAATGCCGCAATATGTATATTTGATCTTGAGCGCCTTGCACGTGTTCTTTATGCCAGTGCCGTCTTTATTTGCTTGGTCAGCGCGAAGTCCGTCAGACATGAATTTCGCAAGGGACTCAGGGGTATGTCTGAGGGCGGCGAATTTATAATCAGGAGTTGTGAACAGCTCTTGATACTGCTTGGTAAGTTCGGCAACAAATTTCTCGTAGTTGGTCATGGAGTTCCCTTTTATGGAAGTTTAAATAAGGCTTTGTTAATTGCTTCTTGTGCGAACTCTATGGCGCGTGCTTGCTCATCAAGTTCACTTTCAACAACTTTAATGATGGCCAGCAACTTTTCTTTATTAGCCCCGCGCATATTGGCGGAGAGTTCCTTGAGGTTCTTTACTGCATCATTGAGAAAATCTTCTTCTGGTAGATGGCCAGCAACAACATTCAGATCGTCCTCAACGTCACATATAGCGTCGAGTTCTTCGGCAGCGTCCAGAAGCTCTTCCATACGATCCTCAGGCAATGAGCCGTGCATAGAGAATGCTTCACGGTGGGATAAGTTGGAATTAACGTACATGGCAATCTCCTATTCGTTGTCAATGGTGAAAGAACGTGTAGCGCATTTCAAGTGCTTGGTCAGTGCATGGAATGGCCGCATCATAATCAGGCGCTTGCCAGCCTTGGGTAAGTCTGGAAGCATCTCCCCTTCAGCAAGCAACTTCTCCCGGCGCAGGATGATGAGCAACTGGGGGCGGTTCATGGCCATACCTATTAGCGCCCCATCAATTTTGATAACGTACATAATAAGCTCCTTAAATGTCGTGACGTTGAGAATAAGAATGTTCATTGCGTTCCATTCCGGGAGCAGTGGCAATCAATTGATCAGGGATAACTGTGATTGTCATGACTGGTTCCTTAGCCTAGTACGTTGAATTTGAAATGAGCCATATTTTGCAAAGCAGACTCTCCAAGAAAGACAACACCGAAGCGACCATCAGCGGTAGGAATAACAATAAAGCGAAGAAATGCCTCATGATTACCGAATGCCTTAGTAGCTGCTTTAACGGCATTGTCTTCTGTTGCATAGGTCTTGATAAACTCTATCTTGACTTGTCTAACGCTCATTTGATTACCCCTTTAGTAAGTGAATAAAGACTGCATGAATATAAATATACGCTCCCTAGCGTAGACTGTCAACACCTATATAAAAAAATAATTTACTGCTATCAGTTAAGACGGTAAGATAACTTCAGAGGTAACAAACAACTAACTGAACAGAATACGGAAAGACGTACAAAATGGCAGAAGAGACAGAAGACCAGAAAAGATTGCGATGGGCCAAGCAGAATAGAGAGGCCAAGGAAGAGTGGGAACAGGCACAGCAGCTCAGAAGGAATATGGGTAGGATGAAGGCTGGTATGTATCCAATACTTACTCCGTACATAGAGAATGAGGTACTGACAAGACTGGCACTGGGAGAGTCGATAGACAAGATATGCATGGATGACTACTTGCCTGCCTCTTCGAGCATATACAGATGGGTGCGCGAGAACGTAGAGTTCGGCAAGAAGTATGAACAGGCCAGAGCAGATGGAGCGCACGCTATGTCAAGCCAGATACTGGATATAGCTGACGAGGTTCCTGACGCAATATTTGACGAATTGGGCAATAAGAAGTTTGATCCCGGATATATCTCATGGCAGAAGAACCGCATGGAGGCGCGCAAGTGGATAACAGCCAAGCTTATGCCCAAGATATACGGCGATAGGCAAGCTATTGAAGGAGTACCGGGCGGTGATCCTATCAGACATGAGGGTGAGGTAGATGTAAGCTATGAGAAGCTTATGGCCGTCATGGAGAACCTTGAAATGTCCAAGCGCGTGCAGGGCCGGGACAGCATCAAGGCGAAGCCAGCTCCAGAAGTTGAGGATGATGAGCAGGAGCAGGATCAGGAGTAATTCTTTGCTAGCAGAGAATAAAATTAATTCTTTACTAGTAGAGAATTAGAAAATTCACGGTGTAATAGAATCAAAGAGTTATCTTTTCAAAGTCATGGTTCTCCACGGGGCTGATACCGGAATTCTGCAATGTTATATAAAATAGTTGCACAAATTGCGCAACTCTGTATAATTCTGTTTAGCAGGTGACGTGCCTGCATAACGGGAGATCGTGATGGGAGTGAAGCAGGTAAAGATCGAATTTATCAAGACCTACGCAACAGAAGATAATGCTGTCAAGGCAGCTGAAAAAGCTTTCGGCTCACATGAATCGAATTTGCGCTTTATCGTAGTCCCTACGGCAGAAGGTCGGTTTGGAGTTGTGTTCCTTGGGCAATCAGCACTGCAAAACATGGTTCACTTTAAATTTAACGTGCTTGGATAACGGGAGATCGACATGGTCAAGTTTGAAGTTGGTATGACTTACACTTGCAGGTCAGTTGGTGATAGTGGGTGAATAATCCGTGCAAGCATCCTCAGGCGCACTGAAAAAACCGTGACTATAAATGCCGATCAGGGCAAGCAATCAACATTCAGGATCGGCGTGCATAACGATGTTGAGTTCTTCAAGCCTTGGGGATCGTACAGCATGGCCCCGATAATGACAGCAGAAAAGGTGGCGGCATGACTAAGACAGCAAGCAAGATCATTCTAATAGTAGGCCAAGAGACTTGTGATCAGGCCAAGCGTAGGCCGTGGATCGTGCTGGATGATATGGATACCATCCGGTACATGGGGGCAACCTACACATCATCCGCAAGAATGGCCGATAGGAACATATACGCTGGCAATCGTCGGGTAGTACATGCGAATGATGTAGAGTTCAAGGTGGTGTAATGAAAAGCAAGGAGAAAACAATGCTTGTAGAGCGTGCCTGCTATTATGTATTGGCCGGGACTATGACAGCAGCGGCAGCAGCTCTAAGGTATGGAGTCAACAAGTCTTCAATCAGCAGGGCGCTGAAGCGTCTTGAGAACAAGTGCCCACATTGCGGCAAGCCCGGGAGCGATAAGAGATGAGTAACGTTATTAGATTGCCATGCGTGACAAGGTAGTAACAGAGATAGCGGAGGACGTATGATTGAATGGAAATTTTCGGATAGTGCAATGCAGGGGTGTGATAGGGAAGTCATCGCGCTCAAGACGGCAGCTCTATCAATCGCTTGCTGGACATGCTCAATACTAGCAATGTTGGCTGATAGCAAAGACTGGTGTATCAGCGATAACGTTTTGACACTGGCCTCTGTTGTTCTTCTGGTCATTACGTTGTGGCGAATATGGAGATATCAATGAACTTGATCGGAAACTGGCGAGCAATACTGGCAATTATGGCCTATGGATCGTGTGTGCTTGGTGCGCTGCTTGCGGATAGGTATGGCTATACAGGGATCGAGGCGGCATGCGCTACAGCCTCGCTGGTGTTGCTTGCTTGGGTAATGTGGAGTGCATGGACTGGCGCACTAGACTGGACTAAAGGGAGAAAGAAATGATCAAAGAAATTGAGCAGATGATAACAGTGCCAGCCAGCGTGTATGCGAAGATGACGCACGAAGCGCGGCTTGGTAATGACATGAAAGTGAGAATCAGCGATATCGGGTTCTCAATAGCAACAAGGCGTGATAAGGATGGTAGTGGCGTTATATTCGTCAGTGGACTGAAACCATTGAGCAGAAGACGGTAAGGTTGCTTAAGAAGGCTAACAAAATAATAGAGCCATTAAAGCTCGATGAGCCAGCCCCGCGTATGTTCGCGCTGTCCATCTTCACGCTGAAAAACTTGGTGGAGATGGTAATTGAAGAGGAGAAGCAAATTAATCAAGTTGCTGAAGAGAGCTAAGGATGCACGGTTTATTATGACATGCATTGGTGGGCCATTGAACGACAACAAGCTCCAGTGCTTTATTGATCAAATTAAGCTATTCAAGCGCATACATGATACGCTTGACGGAATTCAGCAACCAAACAATAGACGATCATAAAGAAGTACAATAACACCACGGACTAACAATCAACGGGAGTGGCTATGCAAGAAGATATTGACCAATACAAGCGGAGCCTCTTAGAGGCCGGGTTGAGCGGAGAAACCGGGGGGATTAGTCAAGTGCGACAATCCCCTCTTGAGCGTTTTGCTGGTAGCGCAGGCGAAGGGTTGGTTGGTATTGGTAACAAGCTCCAAGGAAAGCTGGAGAGCGAATCGCACCCGATTCTATCGGCTATTGGTCAAGCAGTGATTAGCGACCCATTCCAGACAGCTGGATCAGCACTACAGGACTGGTCAGGAACTCCGCGTGAGTACACCGAAGATCAGCCATATAATGCCGCGCCAATAACAGGAGGGCGCACGCTCCAGACAATGAAGTTTGACCCGAGAATAGTTGAGGTGGCCGGGTTCGCACAACCGATTGCTTCGATGGTAGGCAAGACAGGAAAAGCAGTAGCGAGCATGGGTATCAAGGGCAGCACAAAGGCAGCAGGAGAGGCAATCAACCAAGGCCACGGCACTGTGACACGGGCGCAACCAAGGAGCAGCAATTATGCAACAGAACAACAAGGAGCATTCTACCGTGTCAGACCGCATAGCACGAGCGCAGGCAGTTCTAGAGGACTTAAGGAGCAGGAGGGGTGGGACGGAACTACCGGAGCTGACACCGGAGCAACAGGACGAAGCGGATACGGAGTTCCGCAACTTCTCCCGCACGAGGAAGTTGCCCGAATAATCGCTACGCCAGAGGAGAACCTACCATTGCAGATTGCGCAGGAGTATACCAAGGCAAAGCGTGGGGTTGATTTCAATGTCGGGAACTATCCTCCAAGTTCATTAGCGAAGCAATCAGCCATTGGCCGGGCGTTCATGCTGGGTGCAGATGATGTGCCCGGTTACAAGCAGACCGTGTTCAATGCGTACTTGCAAAAGATGCCAGAGGTTATTGAAGAGGCCGGGGCGCGCAGTTACGATGACCTGATGGAGAAGGCTTACAAGCAGCTGGCAGTGGAAACGGATCAGCAGTTCAGGGCGCTGCCTTATAACTTCTCATTCCATAAGGCTGGTGAAGGTAACTATGCCAGCTCCAAGGAAATGGCAGCTGACGTGCATGGCAATAGGCACTTGTATGTTTTCCAAGGTGGCGATAAGCACGACTACCTGCATAACGTAGACCCGGAGACTGGCCTGAATGAGAATGAGAAGTTCAGGGCGGTGCATGACCTGCTAGGACATGCGGTACTTGGTAATGAGTTCGGGCCGAAAGGTGAGGAGGCCGCATACATAATCCATCAACAGATGTATAGTCCATTGGCAAGGCTTGCAATGGCAGCTGAGACGCGTGGCCAGAACAGTGTGGTCAACTACTCGCCCCTCAATGCAGAGCTAAAGCACAACATAGCGCAGCTTGACAGGGAAATAGTGAATGCCAAGTACCAAGGCAATGCCGATGAGGTGAAGAGGTTGCAAGGTGAAAAGAAATCCCTATACGAAGGATTCCAATTCGCCCCGCAGAAGTCCGTGCTGTTGCCTCCTGAAATGCTTGATGCAAACTACACCGGAGGGATGCCAGAATACATGCAGGGATTGATCCAGCCACGTGCAGGATCGCGTTCAGCCTTGACGCACTACAGTAACGTACCAGACCTTAAAGAAACCGATCCTACGAGGTTTGGGAGCGGAATAAAGGGTAGTGAAAAGCACAGGCTTTCCGAAACCACGAACCCAGTCAAGGAGAGGTCATATTTCTATGCTGGTGAACCCGGAGAAGTAGCGCCTGAACCCGGCCTTGGTAGGCATGCATACCGCACGGAAAGCGAAAAGCTGTATGACATTGCGAGCGACCCTGAAAAGCTGCTGTTGCTATCACGTGAGGCGAACCGCACGCCATATACCTCAAAGTACAATGCAGGACTTGTGGATCAGCCTCAATCGAGCACAGACCTTGAGCGAATAATCAAAGAGTATGGTTACGAGGGAATGCTAAACCCCAATGCAGCGAAGCCTATGGCCGTCATGTTCGGCAAGAAGCCAGTGCAGAAGATGGCAAAAGGCGGATTGGTTGATGATGAGCCTACACTCGACACGCAGAAGATGTCCTTGCTTGAAGCGGCCTTGATGAATGCCAACAGGTCAGGCAATGCGCAAGCAACCCCAAGCATGTTGGAGAGGGCGCGGAAGTCAATAGGGCAAGGCATGTCAGAATGGGCGCAAGGCGTGAAGCACAGAACTGCGCACCCGGTAGAGGCTTTTGCGTCTGAGGCGCGCAGGTGGAAAGACATGCCTCCAGAAGAGATGCTTGGTCAATTTGGTGGATCGGGATTGGCTGGTGTGGTCAAGGGCAAGGGTGGCAATTGGGTTCCTGATAACCTACCGGAGCACATACGCAACATTGTAGGATCGAGTGAGAATGCAGTGCATCCACGTGAGCAGGCGCTTGCCAAGTGGATCAAGGGGCCTATGACCAAGTACATCAAGCAGGAAATAGGGACGCCTGAAGACCCTATCAGGAAGCTTGCGGAACAAGGTATTGTGCATACTACGCCGTGGCCCGGCCAAACACGCAATCAATTCATGCTCAAAATGAATCGAGAAGCTGGCGGATACCCGGAGCCTATGGGCGTTTCAGAGCAAGCTAAGGCATGGGAAGACGTGGCTGATAGCATAATAACCGGATCAAAGGTAGATGACCTGATAAAGAACGTGCCTGATTTGGTAGAAAAGAATCCTTGGATTAAGGGACTCCATCCTGAAAGTCGGGTGTACGACATAAACTCTGTTATGGGTGATCCAAACGCTATGGGCAAGCTTGGCATGTACCGCATAAAGGACATGCTTAGAACCGAAATGGAAGAGGGCAGGTTGCGCCCTGAAAACCTGAATGCAATAAGGATGGAGGACGCTGTTAAGCGTGTGTACGAGCGCGACCAGTTCTTAGGTAGGCAGCACGAGAAGACGCCAGCCGAGCGAATGGCTGAGAACCTTGGGTATAAAACAAGCAAGGTCTATCCGAGTGGGCACAGATGGGTTGAACTGCCCGACGTTAAGACGCCTGAAGGTATTGCTAAAGTGCAGGAGATTGGATGCCAAGGCGGATGGTGTACTAACGAATTGGACAACGCTCTTAGCTTCGGTGATCAGGCGGCTGGGAATAGGTTGCATGTGCTGATAGACAAAGAAGGAAGGCCGCACATCAAGGCCCATACACAGGAAATGTGGCAAGGGGAAAAAGACCTTGGTGGTACGAGACTAAACCAGATGCGCCCATTCGGTAACAGCTGGGAAAGCCAGAGGGTGCAAGACTGGGTGGAGAAGAATCCAGCATACAAGCGTGAGCTAATACCAATGATGCAGGACTTCATAAGATCGGGCAATTTCGCTGAGGTTGACGACCTGCATCATGCTGATTTATATAATCCAAAGAGCGTTTTTAAAGAATCAGAACACGCACTATTGCAAGGTGAAAATCCTGACCTTCCTAGGTACATGACGATGCAGCAAGTAAACGAAGCGCGCAGAAGCTTAGACAAGCCGCAATATGTAGCTCCTGATGTCGACATGTCGTTCCTTGATGATGTCGTGCCTCCGCAAGGCATGGCGGTCGGTGGCATAGTCAAAGGCTTCAAGACCATGATGAAGGCTTCAGAGGCTCTAGGACAGCATGAAGGCAAGACGTTAATGGTAACGCAGGCAGACCGCACGAAAGTCGGCGGAGGCCATCTTGGGTTGCAGAGCCAAGGGTATAAGGATGGCGGTATAGTAGGCAACAAGGCTGGTGGTGGTATAGTGCGTGCGCTGGCAAAGATGGCAGCAAAGGACGCTGAAAAGAATAAAGTTCAGTGGAAGACTTTGGATAGCGTGCAAAATCCAGCTGGAACAGCTTATTCGCCAGTCAATAAATACAAGGATGATCCAGACTTCAATACGCGCAATCAACAAGCGCCACAATCAGAGATGGCAGGGAGCGAAGTCTATGAGGCAATTAAGAGAAGGCAGGAACTTGAAGAGGCCGCAAAGCGTGGGGCATACAAAAAGGCAATGGATGAAGCCATACTCAAAGACCGAGCAAGTCGATCCACTGGTGATTACAACGGGCCTAGCAGAATACATGGCAAAGCCAAGGGCGGAAGAATTAAATTCTCTACTAGCAAAGAATTAAACCCAAGCAAAGACACGATGAAATTGGCTACAATGCGTAATAAATTAACTAAGGCGAGATAATTCAGAATGGAAACTTTACCGCTTGAACAAGGATACATGCCCGGGCTTGGTGACGAAGAAGAGCAGCCAGTAGAATTTAATCTTGATGAGATTCTTGGGGAAGAGGCAGAACCTGACGTTATCGAAATGCCTGATGGTTCAGCCATAGTCAGCATGGGTGAGGAGGAGCGGCCAACAGGGGGCAAGTTCTACGACAACCTCGCTGAGGTGATAAGCGAACTGGAACTAAATGATCTTGCCATAAAGTACATCTATAACATCGACGCAGACAGGGAGGCGCGCAAGCTTCGTGATGAGCAATACGAAGAGGGATTGAGGCGCACAGGCATGGGTGATGATGCGCCCGGCGGAGCTGAGTTCGATGGGGCGGCGAGAGTATGTCATCCAGTAATGGCTGAGGCGTGCGTAGACTTCGCTGCCAGAGCCATGAAGGAGTTGTTCCCGGCAGGAGGCCCAGTCAAGACGGATATCATTGGTGAAATAACTGAAGAAAAGACTGATGTTGCGGAGCGCAAGCGAGACTACATGAACTGGCAGTTAACGGAACAGATAGTCGAGTTCCGTGATGAGCTTGAGCAGCTTCTGACGCAATTGCCGCTTGGTGGTAGCCAGTTTCTGAAGATATGGTGGGATTCGCGCAAGCGTAGGCCGAGAGCAGCGTTCGTGCCTATCGACCGCATTCTGCTGCCATTCTCCGCGTCAAGCTTCTATGTATCTCCACGAGTTACTGAGATTCAGGATATAACAGAAGAAGAATATATTATGCGCGTAGATGGTGGAATCTATCGCGACACGCGTCACACTATGGCTTCGATGGAGCCTGATGCCACATTATCAGAATCAGCAAACAGGAAGATCGAAGGAAAAGAATATTCAATGAATGACGAAGATGGAATTCGTCGAGTATTCCACATAAGCTGCAACCTCGAATTAGAAGACGATGAAATATCCAAAGGTAAATCAGCCCCATATATCTTGATGATAGACGATCAAGATTATGCCGTTGTTGGCCTATACAGGAATTGGGAAGATGGCGATGAGGCGATGGAAAAGCTGGATTGGATGGTTGAGTTTAAGTTTATATCTTGGCGCGGTGCTTACGCTATTGGATTCCCTCAACTTATCGGTGGTCTTGCGGCTTCTGCTACAGGTGCTCTTCGCGCACTCATGGATAGTGCTCATATTAATAACGCCGCATCTATGCTCAAGCTCAAAGGGGCCAAGGTATCAGGACAATCAAAGAGCGTGCAAATAACGCAGATTACAGAGATCGAAAGCGTTGCAGGTGTTGACGATATTCGCAAGATTGCAATGCCGATGCCATTCAATCCTCCTTCGCCAGTATTGTTCCAGCTGCTTGGATGGCTTACTGATGCCGCCAAGGGTGTTGTTACAACAGCAGAAGAGAAGATCGCTGACGTAACAACAAACGCTCCGGTCGGAACTACTCAGGCATTGATTGAGCAAGGCTCAGTTGTGTTCTCTTCGATCCATTCGAAACTGCACAACTCGCAACGCATGGTGATGAAGATATTGCAGCGGATAAACCGTTACTATCTTGATGACCAGAAGAAGTTTGGCATGGCTGAGGAGTTGAACGTAATCCCGGGTGACTTCGAAAGAACCACGGACATAATACCAGTCAGTGACCCGCACATATTCTCTGAAGGGCAGCGCGTAGCTCAGAACCAAGTTGTGTTGCAGATGATGGAGAAGCAGCCAGAGCTGTATGACGCAAGAGCTGTGCATAGTCGCGTGCTGAAGCAAATGAAGATACCGAACATATCGGAGATCATGCCTCAGTACAACAAGCATGTGGAAATGCACGCCGCCGATGAGAATGCCGCTATGTCCATGTCAAGAGCTGTTGCTGTATATCCAAGCCAAGACCACATAGCACACCTAGAGGCGCATTTCGCCTTTGCGTTGAACCCTGTGCTAGGGATGAACCCAATAATCGCTCCAGCGTTCGTTCCAGCCGTTTTGGATCATATCAAGCAGCACATGCTGTTATGGTACACACAAAGGGTTGAAGTGTATGCGCAGGATGAGCTTGGGGAGCTTAAACCTAAGTACAATAAGAAGGGCAATATGGCAGAGATTGACCATGCCGTTGCCGGGGCCTCGCATAACGTCACCAATGATACGCAAGCAGGGTTCCAGAAGTTCTTGCCTGTGCTTCAGCAGTTGATGCAGGTAGCGCAACAATATGCTCCCAAGCCGCCAACTGACCCGCAGGCTGACGCATTCCTTCAGACCGGGATGGCAGAGACTCAGCGTAAGGCAGAGAAGGATAAGGCAGATACGGTGTTGGATATGAAGAAATTGGAGGTGTCGGTACAGCAGGCAGAAGAGAAGAATCAGCTTGATGCAGCGATGGCTACAGAAGAAAACTTGACAGAGGAGCGTGTACGAACAATCGAGCTAAGTGTTGAAGCGGCTAAAGTAAAGGCTGAACAAGAAAAAACCGTAGTAGACATGCAAAACAAAGTGCAAGAAGGCATGGGTGATGCAGCGCAATGAATTATGCAAGCGTATATCAAGCGCTAATCAATAAATCGAAAGAAAGAATGCTGCTTGATGGATATAGCGAGAGGCATCACATTATCCCAGTTGCTCTTGGAGGATTAGATGGCGAAGAAAATATAGCTGTATTAACTGCTAGAGAGCATTTTATAGCGCACATGCTATTAGCAAAAATACACGGCGGTAGTATGTGGTATGCGGTAATAATGATGAAAGGAAAAAAGAACAGGTATATTAATAGCAAGCTATATGATGTAGCGCGCAAAGAATCTTCATTGCATCAAATTGGTAAATTTGTATCTAAAGACACAAGGAAAGCAATGGGTATTGCAAGAATTGGATATGTAACGCCGCAATCAACCAAGGATAAAATGAGTTTATCTAAAAAGGGGGTTCCATTAACGGATAGAAATAAAATTGCGTTAAGAGAGAGTTGCGCAAGACCAGAAAGCAAAAAACGGAGAAGTGAAGCAAGAATTATTTCTATAAATAAGCCCGGCGCAAAAGATAAGTTATCTCAGTCAATGAAGTTAAGGTGGCAGGATGCGGAGTATAGGAATAAGGTGTTAGAATCAAGAAAGCTATTTAATCTAGATAAGGATTTTTTGTTAAAAAGAGGAGTTGCTATCAAGAGGGCGTTGCAAGAAAAAAGAAAGCTGAAGGGTGAGCAAGAGCAAACGGTAGTTGATTTACAAAATAATTTACAAACTAACTTAAATGGAGAATCAAATGCAGAAATTTAAAAGAATTGGAATGTTCATTGCGGCGGCACTGTTGGCGTGTAGTATTGTTACAGCATACGCAGACCCAACTTCTGAAGAAATTGAAGCTAGGGCTTGGAATAAAGAATTTGCGCGCATTAATCATCTTGCCTTCGATGCAAAGCAGACTCAGGTTCACTTGAAGAGTTATTACTTGAAAATACGCCAAAACAATATTAATTCTGGAGGTTCATACTTTAAGTTGCCGGGTGAGGTGACGGCTCCGCAGGTTCCATCTGTGACCCCAACCATACCAGCGCCACCTACTTGCACGTGCAATAAATAATTCTATACTAGCAAATAATTATTAACTAGCCATTGGGGGAATGATGAAAGAAAACGCTAAACAAAATAGTGATGCAGCACAAAAAAGCGAATTAGTGCCGCAGCACAAGAGGATCGCGATGGGCGTACCTTTGGACGGAAAAGGTGGATCAGGAACTGCCTCCAAGGGTGATGTTAAAAAAACATCAAAATGATCGACATAAACAAGTTCATTGACCGGATAAATGCGGAGGTTAAGGACAATACCTCCTGCATTATATCTGGCGTGCCTAGCGACTATTCTGAATATAAGAAAAAAGTTGGGTATGGTAGTGGGCTGGAGAAGGCAAAAGAAATTCTTAAGGAATTACTTGAAGCCGAGACAAATAAAGAAGACTAAAATCCAATGGATGCCAAACGGCATTGTGTGCGCTGAGATATGCGCTTTTAAAATGGAAGATAAAAATGAAATTGACTGAAGAGCAAAAAAGAGATTTAGCAGCAGACATGGAAAGAGGCAGATTGGCGGCTATTGCGGCACAGAACGCAGTAAATGAGCACGACAAAAAGAGAAGTGACGAGATAAATAGTTCGAGCATGACTGACCAAACAGTAAGTCATGGGCCAATGCGCTTTATTGAGCCAGTAACAGAGCAAACGTATGAAGATCGCCTAGCAGATGCGTTCCCTGATGTAGAACCCGGAGCAAGGCCGCTTGGAGCGCGCATCCTTGTGCAGCTCAAGAAGGCAGAGTCAAAAACAACGAAGTCAGGAATTGTGCTGGTCAAGGAAACTACTGACGCAGAGAAATTCAATAACATGGTAGGCAAGGTGGTTGCTATCGGGCCGCTTGCATTCAGGAAGCGCGATAGCATGGAACAGTGGCCAGAGGGCGCATGGTGCGCAGTTGGTGACTATATACGCGTGCCAAAATGGGGTGGCGATAGATGGGAGGTTCCTTATGGCTCATCGGATGATAGAGCCATATTCGTCGTGATGAATGACCATGAGGTTATCGCTGCTGTTACTGGTGACCCGCTGGCGATGAAGGCGGTGTATTAAAATGGCTACCACACACAGAGAAGAAGACGAGGTATTAACCGTCAAAGAGAATGATGACGGCACGGTTGAGGTTTCTGGCGTAACGATCCCGGACGATGACAATGAACAGGTTCAGAAGGCAGAAAGCAGTGACGATGGCATACCTGATGACGGCGGTGCTGATAGGGCTGACGATACCGATGAAATAAGGCGTATCAGGCGTGAGAAGCGCAAGGCCCGTAAAGAGTTCCATGCCAAACAGCGCGAAGAGAAAGATCATAGGTTCGAGCAACTTCGGCAGGAAAACAGGCAGCTATTGGACAGGCTTTCTGCTGTAGAGAAGCATACCCAAGTCCAAGATGTAGCGCGCATTGATAAGGCGCTTGAGGATGAGATGGTACGCGTCGAGTATGCAGAAATGGAGATCAGTAAGGCCACTGCAAGCGGTGACGGTGACAAGATGATAGGCGCGCAGCGCATGTTGTTTGATGCCAAAGAAAAGGTTAAGGCATTAAGCTCAATCAAGGAAAGAGCTACCGTAGCTCCGCAAAGAAACAATACCATTACGCCTGACCAAACTGTTCAGAGATTCGTCAAGGACTGGATGGCCAAGAACACGTGGTACGATCCAAGCCTTGGTGATACGGATTCAGAGATCGCGAACGTGATTGACAAGCGATTGACGAAGGAAGGGTATGACCCAAGAAGTGAAGAATATTGGGAAGAATTCACTTCTCGCTTGAAAAGAACATTACCACATCGTTACAATGATAATGGAAATGAAAATAGTGAAACTGTATCAATTCGTGAAAGACCTAGAAGTATGAATGTTTCGTCGGAACGTGGGAGTGCAACTAACGGTAGCGCCGTGAAAAACACATTCACGCTTAATGCACAAAGAGTTGCGGCATTAAAGGAGGCTGGCATGTGGGATGATCCAGTCAAACGTAACAAAATGATTAAAGCATACGCTGAAGCAGACAGAAAGGCTGGGAAATAACATGAGTAATGATGACAGGATCAAAAAGACGCTTGTACCGGGTGATCGCGAGAATCGTGCAGCTGAAGACGAAAGTCGCAGACCTCCTGAAGATACAGTAATGTCGGCAGAAGAGCGCAGGAAAATGTGGCGCGAAAGCTGGAGACAGAGCGCGTTGCCAGAAGTACCAATGATACCCGGTTGGCACTTGTGCTGGTTGTCTACTACTAACGTGTATGACACCATCGACAAGCGTATGCGGCTTGGGTATGTTCCGGTAAAAGCTGAAGAAATTGGAGCAAGTGACGGACTTAGGGTGAAGGAAGGTGAATTCGTTGGGTTTGTATCTTGCAACGAATTGCTTTTGTTCAAAATCCCTATGGAGGCTTACCAAGAGGTTATGACAATGATGCATCATGAGGCCCCGGCTGAAGATGCAGCAGCTATCAGGCGCAGGGTTGAAGAGAACCAAGCAAGCGATAGTTTAGGAAGGCAGCTTGGAAAGCCAGAAGACGGTCACATGCTAGATGAAAGAGCAATGAGAGCGCCAGTGTTTGCTGGCTAACACAAATTAATTAGGAGAGAAAAATGTCTTCAACCAATAAACCTTTTGGTGCGCGCCCAGTTTATCATCCAAGCGGCATTATCAGGCCGCGAGTGGTAAAGGACGGTATCCTTTCTGGATACACAAGCGATATTAAAAAAGGCCAGTCAGTAAAGATGGATACATCCGGGCAGATAGTTGTTGCTGCTGCTGGAGACCCGTTTTTAGGGTTCTTTCATGGTGTCGAGTGGGTTGATTCAACTGGCCGTATGCGTGTATCTAATTACTGGCCTGCAAATACAACTTATCTTGCTGGTAGTTGCCGAGTGTCTTACTACGACGATCCGCTTATTGTGTACGAGATTCAGGCGGACGGCAGCTTGGCTCAGACCAGTATTGATGATCAGGCCGATCTTTCGAATGTAACTGACGGATCGTCTGTAACAGGATTGTCTCAGGCAACACTCAGTACTACTTTAGCTGCCGCTGGGAATGTCAAGCAGATGAGAATAATTGGCTTGGCTCCGAGCATTGCTAATGACTGGGGGGATGCTTATACAGTTGTCCACGCCATGATCAATGAGTCTCAACACCAAGCTACTGTTGTTGCTGTTTAAGCGAAAACATAATGACTTATTTTGCTTATGTCCATGCCAAGCCAAAAGCTGTTAATAGCAGCGATATTTTCTATGTTGGTAAGGGCAGAGGCAAAAGATATTTGGACTTAACTGAACGTAATCGCTTTCATGGATTTATTACGAAAAAGCACGGCAAAGAGAGCATATTGGTTGGCAAGATTGATTGCTCAAGCGAAGAAATCGCGTTTGAGCTTGAGAAAGGGCTGATTAAATGCTTACGCCGTGCTGGGGTTAATCTTACCAATATGACCGATGGTGGTGATGGAAGCTCAGGCTATGTCATGCCGCAAGAGAGTAGAGATAAGATGTCTATTGCCATAAAAGAAGTGCATAAACGACCTGAATATAAGGCAGCTAAACGCGAAGAAACTAGACGTACAAGTACAGAGCGTTGGGCAAGCGAAGGATACAGGAAACGTGTATGCGAGGCGATGAAAGGCAAGAAGAAAACAATGTCCCAAGCTGGGTATGATGCGAGAGTGAAGAACGCTCGAAAATCTAATACTCCAGAAGCAAATGCAAAAAAAGCAAATGCAGCTAAGGCAATGTGGGCAGACCCAAAGTTTCGAAAGATGATGAGCGAGAAGCGCAAAGCCTCATGGCAAGACCCGATAAAACGGGAAAATATGCTGGCTAATAGACCAAATAAAAAGTCGTAATTTTGAATACAAGTATATAAATTAAAAGGAGTTAGTTAATATGAGTGCACCCATGCGTTCGACGGACTTTAGAAGCATAGTTGAGCCAATCCTCAATGAATGCTTCGATGGAGTCTATGAGTTACGGAAAGACGAGTGGTCTAAAGTCTTCCGCGAAGAAAACGGTATTCCAAGGGCGTATCACGAAGAGCCAGTGCTGTATGGCTTCCCATCCGCCCCTGAGCTGCCTGACGGTATGCCAGTGACCTACCATCAAGGTGGCGTGCTGTTTATGAAGCGGTACGTGTACCGTCCATATGGCATGGCGTTCGCATTGACTAAGGTGCTTGTGGAAGATGGTGACCATATCCGTATCGGTCAGACCTTCTCGAAGCACTTGGCACAGTCATTGATCGACACCAAGGAAACATTGTCAGCAAACGTCATCAACCGCGCATTCAACGCTAATTATATTGGCGGTGACGGCGTAAGCTTAATCAGTACGGCGCATCCTGTGGCGCAAGGCACATTGAGCAATCAACTGGCAACCGCTGCTGTCATGTCGCAAACTTCTGTTGAGCAAATGCTTATCCAGATTCGTCAGGCAGAAGACAACACAAACAAGAAGATCATCTTGAACTCCAAGCAGATCGTTTGTGCGCCGGGCAATATGTTCCAAGCTGAAGTAATCCTCAAGAGCGTGTTGAGAACTGGGGCCGCAAACAATGACTTGAACCCAATCAAGTCTACCGGGGCGCTGGCAGAAGGTGCAGTCGTGCTGTCACGGCTTACCTCTGCAACAGCATGGTTCATCCAGACTGACGCACCTCAAGGTATGAAGCTGATGATGAGGCGTAAGCTGGAGAAAACGATGGAAGGGGATTTTGAAACAGATTCAATGAAGTACAAAGCAACTGAAAGATACGATGTGGGTTGGACAGACTGGAGAGCGATGTACGGCACACCAGGAGTTTAAGGGGGCTGGAAATCAGAGAAGAGAGATTTGTGGTAAAATAAATCTCTCTTTTTCATATAAGCATAATTCTCTACTAGCAGAGAATTTAATTGAAGGGATATACAAATGTTAACCAACTTCCCAGGTGGGATAACCAGCTTCGGTGTGCCTGTTATGGGTGGCATTGGAGGAATACCATTTTCAGGCAACTACTACTTTGTAGACCCTGCTGTAGGAGCTGACGGCAATGAAGGTACGCCAGAGCAGCCGCTTGCAACACTGTATGGCGCATTGGCCAAATGTACGTCTGGAAATAACGATGTTGTTATTTTGGTATCTGATGGAACAACAGCCAGCACAGCGCGTCTGTCACTTGCTCTTGCACAAGCAGTTAGCTCTTCTGCCACTACTGGAGCACTTAACTGGAACAAGAATGCAACTCACTTGATCGGTATGTGCGCACCAACAAGGGTCGGCCAAAGGGCGCGTATTGCTCCTCCAACAGGAACTTACACTGAAGCCACATTTAACAGCTTGCCATTCATTACCGTTACGGGTATTGGGTGCTTGTTTATGAACCTTGATATTTTCCACGGCTTCTCTACAGGGGCTAATGGAATGATCGCGGTGCATGAGAATGGCGGTCGCAATGCATACGTGAACGTGAACATTCAGGGCATGGGTGATGCAGCTTCAGCGCAAGGCGTAGCAAGCCGAAGCTTGAAGGTATCCAGCTCAGAGAATACATTCAACGGATGTGTTATCGGTCTTGATACAGTAACTCGTACCGTGGCCAATGCTTCAATTGAGTTTGCAGGTGGAACAGCGCGCAATGTGTTTACCAAGTGCATCTTGCCATTCCAAACAAGTGCGGCTGGTGTATTGGGCATTCTTGGAACGGGCGCGGCTTGTATTGATCGGTGGCAGCTGTTTGAGGATTGCACGATGATCAACAACATTCAGTCAACATCAACTCAGATGACGGCGCTTGCTACATTGCCAGCCTCTGCCGGGGGCGCTCTGTTATTCAAGAATCCAACCATGATGGGTATTACTGAGTTCGGTACTGATGCGAATAGTCTTGGCCAGATTTATGTTGACGGTGCGTCTGTAGTTGCCGCAACTTCTGGAATTGCTGTTAATCCAAGCTAAACAATATCCTCCGGGTAATACCGGGGGGTTGAGGAGATATTAATGCGTCCAATAGAATTTACATGGGGTGGATATGCAACTGCCGATGCTGATGGTATTGCCTTGTCTCAAACGCCACTGGCGGCAGGTGACCTGACGCTAGATGGTGCTCTTGCAGCCACTACTCCAAAGTTCACGGCACAGATACCGCCAGAGCTTACTAAAACGCTCGCTACATTGTCTGTATCAGGGAAGGTAACTATAACTTCTGCTGGCAATGATAGCGGCATGACATTTACTGTGTACGGGACAAACAATAGCGGAGCTGTAATAAGCGAAACAATTGCAGGTGGCAATGTGGCCGCTGCAACTACGCTGAAGTCATTCAAGACAGTTACTCGTATCGCAGCCTCAGCAGCAACGGCGGCGGCGGTAACGGCAGGAACAGCCCAGTCAGGATCAACGGATTGGATTCCTCTTGATATTTACGTCCCTAACCAAGTAACGAATATATCTTGCACGGTGGCAGGAACAGCGAACTATTCTGTTCAGTACACCAATGAAGACCCGTTCGATTTGACATTGGCTCATCAAGTGGTAGCTCATCCGGTGGCGGCGCTTACTGGAGCAACGGCCAACCAAACAGCCGGGGCAACAACAACGCTTATGAGAGCTGTCAGGCTCCTGATTAATTCAGGTAGCGGAACAGTTCGAACAAGTATAGTTCAGCAGTCTACGCAATAAGGAGAATGATCGTGGATGATTTCAAAAGAATGCCAAAGATGCATGGATGCGCATGCACTGTGCCGCGCATGAAAACTGGTGGCTATGTATCAAAGGCCATCGCCGCTGAAGATCAGGGTTTTAAGCCGATGAAGAAGGCCGTAGGTGGTCTTATAAGCCTGCTGCCTGAAAAGTTGACTGGCAAGCCTGCATTAGGCTCTAGCGCGGCTCCCGGAAAGCCATCTATGGCCGCTCGACGTGAAGCAATGAAGGTGAAGCCCAAGGCAAAGCCAAAAGCGAAGCTGGATGTACTCATAGCGGTCGGCAAAGGCAAGAAGGAAGGCGGCGAAGTCAAGGAGTCTGCAAAGCATGAAGCCTCTGAGAAAAAGGAAGTTAAAGCGGTAAAGGCAGAGCTAAAGTCGCACGAAAAGAAGCCAGCATCAAAAGCTCATAAGGGCCTGAAGTACGGCGGCGAAGTAAAGAAAATGGCAGATGGTGGCGCTGTTCAACAATCGCTGGCAGATGTTCTAAGATGGAATACTGAGTTCCAAAGGAGGAATAATATTCCCAGTCAGAAAATGGATAACAGGGGCGACATAAATCAGGCTCTTGCAACTCAGAATTACTATAAGACCATAATGGGAAATAATAGGGGTGCTGGCGGTAGCTTCTTCAGGTCGCCTGATGACTCTGCTGCTCAAGCTGCCGCATTGAATGCTCCGAGAAATTTTGAAGGAATGTCAAAAGCTCCGCTGTCATGGGAGCAAACTGGACAGGGAAGTTCTCAGGCTCCTGCATTCGTGTCGTCTGCAACGCCTTCTGGATCAGGTCTTGGATTGGTTAATGCGCGCCTTGCGTCACGCAATATGCCACAACAGCCAGTTCCGGTTGACAATGGTAACGGCGGCTTTGGCCCTCCGTTCCCGAGAGGTATAATGGACGATATTAGAGCTGGAGTCGGCACTCAAGGGCAAGTTAGGGTTGATCCTAATAATCCCATTGGGTTTCTGACTCAAGGCGGTGGAGGGTATAACAAATATCAGCCAAGAATGGCTACTGTGCAAAACAACAGGCTTGTCCAAGGGCCTACAGGCATGAAGAATGGTGGCAGAGTAAAATAATGCCAGCCAAAAGCAAGGCACAGCTGAGACTTATGGCCGGGGCCGCAACTTCCCCGGCTTTTTCCAAGAAAGTCGGCGTGTCACAGAAAGTTGGAAAAGAATTTCTTGCTGCAACAAAAAGCGCAAAATCACTGCCTGAAAAGGTTAAGAAAAAAAGGAAGTAAAAAATGTCAGTATCCGGTACGATTAGCCAAACAGTTATCAATGTCATGCAGCTAATTGAGCATGGTGCTAGACGATGTGGAAAGTTCGCTGAAGAGCTGACTGTCGAGCAAATTCAAGCGGCGCGTGAAAGCCTGTATATCATGCTGTCCAGTATGGGTAATAGAGGGATTGACTATTGGGCCATACAAAAATCAATCATCGGCGCTAGGGCAAACAAGTTCATATATTCGATGCCAGTTGGCACGATAGACGTACTTAACTCATTTTACCGTAGGATGACGAGAAATACGGGAACTTACGCATCATCTACTGGCACAGCAGCTAATGCATTCGATGGTGACGCAGATACCGTATGCACTCAAACGGCTATCAACGGAAATATTTCGGTAGACCTCGGTGAAGATGTTTATGTCACTTCTATTGGCATTCTTCCGGGATCAGCTGGATCGTTT
>Ga0102851_10000224_pt1 | contig 25741 bp, 21 predicted proteins | sample Mud3Dept3metaG_FD_79558 | JGI IMG/M metagenome (GOLD analysis project Ga0102851, IMG submission 79558) | Freshwater wetland microbial communities from Ohio, USA, analyzing the effect of biotic and abiotic controls - Mud 3 Core 4 Depth 3... | ecosystem: Environmental > Aquatic > Freshwater >... | reverse complement strand
TGAAAAAGTTCTCGGTCTTAAATCTGTATTGCTGGGATTTGGTTTAGACTCTGACGCTATTCATTCGCCCAACGAGCATTATGGCGTTTTTAATTATTTTAAAGGAATTGAAACCATTCCGTTATTCTACAAACATTACGCTCAATTAAAAAAGTAAATCTCATGCAAAAAATATTTTTTATAGCCGCACTATTTTTTACAATTAGCTCGAATGCAGAACAAGAATTTAAGGACCTGGAATTTTTGGCAATGGAAAATTTTTCCGTTGAAAAAAAGGAAGGTATGGTTCATGTTGGGTTTGATTATGTAATTAATAATCCAAATTGGTTCAGCATTGTTATTCTGCCATCTTCACTGTTTCTTAAAATTGCAGATACGGATTGCGGCTGGGTAAAAGTGCAGGAAAAAATTAAAGTAAAAGGAAAAAAAACGGCCGGCTATCATTTTGTTTTGGTAGGCGAATCTTCTCAATTTATTAAAAGTAGTTTTTCTTCTATCTGGAATATGATGACAGGAAAAGGAATTGATTTTAACATAGCCGGTAAATTAAAAGCCGGGGTAAGTTTCTTTAGAATGAAATGGGATGTTGACTACACCTATAAAATGACAATGGACGAATTCCTGTCTTTTTTCTAGTCTCGCTATTAAAGTAATTCTCTCCAAAAATTCTTTTTTTTAGTAGTCAACATGGATCAGTGACAGGAACACTTTATTAAATTATAGCACTTTTCGCATCGACCAAAAATATTTTATCGGACTTTTTTAAAGACCAACAACCGATTTTTTCATTGTTAGGAAGACGTTACTCGGGCATCAAAACGTGACAAGATTAAACGAAGCAAACGCTTAGTGAGACTGGGTAGCTCCGATGGCGGCGCATAAATTTAAAGTAAAAGGTTAACGGAGATCACCCGGCCGAACTTAGCTTTTGCGAGTATAATCGCAGGCTCGTTTTGCGGCCCTTGATTTTTTGCTTCTTTTTTATCAAGAAAAAAGGCAAACTGTTTTTAAGAATGCTCCTTTCAAAAGTAAAGTGATACGTTTACGCTGCTGAATTATAATTGAATAAATAGTTTGGTTGAGTTGCATGCAATTGTAACTTACCAACCGCTGTTAATATCTTATCATTCTCCATAAATACTTGCGCAAGATTATCCGTACTTTTAGTTTATAAATCAAAACAAGATGAAAAAGCGAGTGGCAGTTATTTATGGCGGATATTCTTCCGAATCTAAAATTTCTCAAAAAAGTGGTGGAGTTATATATGAAAACATTGATCGTAAATTGTTCGATCCGTACTTAGTTGAAATTACTGCAAATAGTTGGCACGTTCATTTGAACGGTGGCGTTTCTCCAATTGATAAAAATAATTTTACATTCATTGAAAAGAATGAAGCTGTTTCGTTTGATGTAGCATTTATAACCATTCACGGAACACCCGGCGAAGATGGAAAATTGCAGGCTTATTTTGATATGGTTAATGTGCGCTATATTAATTCAAGTTGTTTTTCAGCGGCACTGAGTTTCAATAAATGGGCCTGTAATAGTTTTTTACGAGCCTTTGGAATTGCAACTGCAAAAGCAATTTTAATTCGCAAAGGTGATACACCAAATCCAATAGAGATTGCTGACGAATTAGGTTTCCCGTGTTTTGTAAAACCGAACGACGGCGGATCAAGTTTTGGTGTTTCAAAAGTAAAAACGCTGATGGAAATGCCCGGCGCAATTGCTGCTGCTTTTGAAGAAGGAAGTGAAGTAGTAATTGAATCAGCAATTGTTGGCAGAGAAATTACTTGCGGTGTTTTTTCTATAGACCAGGAAGTAACGGCATTACCACCGACAGAAATTATTTCAGAAAATGAATTCTTTGATTACCAGGCAAAATATGAAGGTAAATCCAGCGAAGTAACGCCGGCAGATATTTCTCCTGAACTCACAAAATTAATTCAGAACACAACAAAAAGTATTTACAGAAGATTAGGTTTAAAAGGCCTGGCGCGCATAGATTATATTGTGACAAAAGAGGGAGTTCCAAATTTAATTGAAGTAAATACAAATCCCGGAATGTCTGCACTTAGTATTGTTCCGCAACAATTAAAAGCTGCTGGACTTGATTTGACCGATACTTTGACAGGGTTGATTAAGAGTGCGTAATTAGTTTGGGTAACATTCCCTATAAAAAAGTTTGATCCAATCCATTTTCAAAAAAATCGAAATTTTGCAATTTAAAATCTATGTAGTAATATTTTCAACATAGATTGACACACTGTAGAAAGTCTTGCAAACAAAGGGAGTAAGGGAAATGAGCTAAAAATTTGTTGAAAAGAGGGGGGAGATTGTGAATTAGTTTTCATTGTATCTGCTTTAAAACGAACATATCTTTGTAACGGAAAAACGCCCACCATATGGCGGGCGTGACTAAATCTTGTTAGAGAGACGGTTCATTTACCTTCAAGGAAGGTCTCATTTGCCTATCTGCGACTCGTTTTGTTGTAATTAGACAGCAATTTACCAAGGTTGGAAGCACTCTTAAGTGGCATTAAGAGTGCTTTTTTATTGCGTTTAATTGAACTTATGATGCAAATGTAAATTATTAAGTCGCTTCGAGCGCACCTAATCGGCCAAATAATCGCGAGAAAATTATCCACAGTGTTAATAACCCAATGTGATGAAAATTAAATGAACATAGTTGAAATCAATATTCAGTGTGCCTTCAGTGTCCGCAAATACAAAACAACCAGATTTATTCCTAAATTTATCCATTCTAAGTTTTACAAAACCACATGACAACCTATCAAAATTACGCACAAGGAAAATGGATAAACGGTGACGGAACTGAAACCGAATTATTCAACGCAATAACCGGTGATAAAATCGGAGCATGTTCATCTGCCGGATTAGATTACGCCGGAATGATGAACTATGCGAAAAACACCGGAGGAAAAGTTTTAAGAAAAATGACTTTTCAGCAACGCGGAATAATGTTGAAAGACCTCGCGTTGTTTTTGATGAACAACAAAAAAAAGTACTACGAAATAAGTGCTTTGACAGGCGCAACAAGATTAGATTCATGGATTGATATTGAAGGCGGAATTGGTAATTTATTTGCGAACGCATCTTTGCGCAGACAGTTTCCGGATTCTCCTTTTTATGTTGATGGCACGGCAGTTCCTTTATCCAAAGGTGGTTCATTCATTGGTCATCACATTATGGTGCCTAAAGAAGGTGTAGCAATTCACATTAACGCTTTTAATTTTCCGATTTGGGGAATGCTTGAAAAAGTTGCGGTAAATTTTATGGCCGGCGTTCCTGCAATTGTAAAACCATCTGAATTTACGTGTTTTGTAACCGAAGTTATGGTTCGTGATATTGTTGCTTCCGGAATTTTACCCGAAGGCGCTTTGCAATTAGTTTGCGGTTTGGGCCGCGGAATTTTAGATCATGTTTCGACGACTGATATTATAACTTTTACAGGTTCTGCATCAACAGGAAAAAAATTAAAATCCTTACCGCACATCGTTGATAATTCTGTTTCATTTAATCTTGAAGCTGATTCTTTGAACGCAGCTATTTTAGGAAAAGATTGTGTTCCCGGAACTCCGGAATTTGATATTTTTATTAAAGAAGTTCAAAAAGAAATTACAATTAAAGCAGGACAAAAATGTACTTCAGTAAGAAGAATAATTGTTCCTGAAAATTTAATTGATGATGTTCAAAAAGCATTGGCAAGCCGACTTTCAAAAAACACAATCGGTGATCCTGCTGATGCAAGTGTTCGTATGGGCTCGCTGGCAACACGTTTACAAGTTGAGCGCGTTCGTGCCAACGTTGAATTATTGATGCAGGAACAAAAAATTGTGATCGGGGATCTTGACGAATTTGATGTAGTTGGAGCAGATAAAAATAAGGGTGCATTTTTCCCGACAATTGTTTTTAGAAATGATGAGCCGTTTAAAAATTTGGGCGCACATAACATAGAATGTTTTGGTCCGGTTTCAACTTTAATGCCTTATAAAAATTTAGAAGACGCAATCGAAATTGCAAAACTTGGAAAAGGATCTTTGGTATCATCAATCGTAACTGCCGATGATAAAATTGCAACCGAATATGTTTTAGGTGCAGCCACAATGCACGGAAGAATTTTAGTTTTAAATCAACGTTGCGTGGAAGAAAGTACAGGTCATGGTTCGCCAATGCCTATGCTTACTCACGGTGGTCCCGGACGTGCAGGTGGTGGAGAAGAAATGGGTGGAAAACGTGGCGTAATGCATTATTTACAACGTACGGCAATTCAAGGTCATCCGCAAACAATTACAGCAATCACAAAACAATTCCAGGTTGGTGCAGATCAGCCGGAAGCAAATCCGCATGTATTCAGAAAACATTTTGAAGAATTGGAAATTGGTGAAACAGTTTTTACACATAAGCATACAGTAAGCGATGCTGATATTGTCAACTTCGCAAATGTGAGCGGCGATAATTTTTACGCACACATGGATGCAACATCTTTAGAAGGAACGGTTTTTGAAAAACGTGTTGCCCACGGATATTTTATTTTATCAAAAGCAGCAGGATTATTTGTTGATCCGAAAAAAGGTCCGGTACTTTTAAATTACGGAATTGACGAAGCGCGTTTCACAAAACCGGTTTATCCCGGAGCAACAATCGGTGTCCGTTTTACAGTAAAAGAAAAAATTGACCAGGAAAAAAGAAACGACGCCGACATCGCAAAAGGAATCGTAAAATTTTTGGTAGATATTTTTGATGAGACAGGAGAGACTGTTGGTATTGCAACGATATTGACGATGGTGAAAAAATTGAAACAGAGTTGAGGGAAGAGGGTGAAGGGAAGAGGGTGAAGGGAAGAGGGAAGAGTGCAAAGGGAAGAGAGCGAAGGAAAGAGGGAAGAGAGCAGAGGGTATTGAGAAGAAAAAAAATTAAACTTGAGATTAATGAATACGGATTTTGAAATTGTTGAAGAGAGTTATACCCGATATGGAGAGATTAACTCTTACCGGGATTTGTTGGTGTGGCAGAAATCAATGCAAATGGTTGTGTCAATTTATGAATTAACGAAAGAACTGCCGTCTGATGAAAGATATGGATTGACAGCTCAGATACGAAAAGCCGCTGTCTCAGTTCCTTCAAATATTGCGGAGGGCTGGGGTAGATTTAATCTTGGGAACTATATTCAATTTCTGCGAATTGCACATGGATCACTTTGCGAAACAGAAACTCAATTAACCCTTTGTGTGATGCTCGGATACATTAAAGATGAAAAGACTACAACGCAAAAAATAAAAATGGAAGAAATCGGCAAAATGCTCCGATCATTAATTAAAAAATTGGAACAAAAAAAGATAAACTAACACCAGCGGCAAAGTCAGGAAGAAAACACCTCTTCCCTCTTCCCTTCGCCCTCTTCCCTAAAAATAAACTATGAGCGCAATAAATCAAGGACACGTTAAATACGAAATCAACGAAAAAGGAATCGCAACCATCGAGTTCGGACATCCCTTAAGCAATTCGTTGCCCGGCAAAATTCTTGGACAATTAGCCAAAACAATTAACGATGTTGGTGCAATGAATTCTGTAAAAGTAATCGTCCTTAAATCTGCCGGAGAAAAAGCTTTTTGTGCGGGCGCAAGTTTTGATGAATTGATTTCAATTAAAGATTTAAAAACAGGAAAAATTTTCTTTTCTGGATTTGCAAGTGTAATAAATGCTTGCAGAAAATGTCCGAAATTAATTATTGGACGTGTGCAGGGAAAAGCTGTTGGCGGTGGTGTTGGCGTTGCATCGGCAGTTGATTATTGTTTTGCAACTTCAAACGCTGAGGTGAAATTATCAGAACTAGCTGTAGGAATTGGACCCTTTGTAGTTGGCCCCGCAGTGCAAAGAAAAGTTGGTCTCTCAGCCATGTCACAAATGACAATTAACGCAACTGAATTTCACAGCGCAAATTGGGCAAGAGAAAAAGGATTATTCGCAGAAGTTTTTCCAACTACTGAAGAAATGGACAAAGCAATTGATGTCCTCGCAAATAAATTAGCAACATCAAATCCTGAAGCGATGTCTAAACTTAAAAAAATATTCTGGGAAGGAACAGAAAATTGGGACAGTCTTTTAAAAGTAAGAGCAGGAATGAGTGGGGAATTGGTGCTTTCGGAATTTACTAAAAATGCGATTAATCAATTTAAGAGTAAGTAGGCATAAGGCGTCACTAATCATAAAACTCTTTTCTACTGGCCAATAGTTAGGTGCAAGCTGCCGGACATCCTAAACAACATGACAAGTAATTTTAAAATTCGAAATTTTATAGAAGTTGAATTTGACGGACAAGAATTTGACCTTCATAATAATTTCTCATTTGTTACCTTCTCTCACGACAAGCAAACTGACGAGTTAAAAATTTACTTTTGCAAATCAAATGGAGATTGGGTTTCAAAAAACGAAATCGACAAATTGACTTTTACACTATCGAAAATTCACTACTTAAAGACAATTGATCCTAAGCCTGAGCTAATCGCTGACGACCAATGCTTGTCAGGCATAACCTTTTACTACTCGAACGACAGAGTCGAAAACACGGGACTTTTAGACAGACAAGTTCCGGAAGCGGGAGACGACATAATTTTCACTTTTGAGAACGACAGAGTTATAAGAGTGAATTGCGACACCGTGATGTTAAAAAGTGAAAAGTTTAATTAAACTGCGTGTGCAGTCGGTGAACGCTAGTACCTCATGGCTCATCGCAATTTACTATCTTTACATAAAAATCCGTTAAATGCAAATCACAATTGAAAGTCTCAAAGAAGCCCTCAAAAAAGTAATTGAGCCTGATCTTAAAAAAGATATTATTACCCTTGATTTAGTTTCCGATATTAAAATTGACGGAAACAATATTTCTTTCACCGTAAAAGTTTTTAACCCGGCCATGCATGCAAAAAAGCGCATGGAAGAGGCGTTGGAATTTGCACTTGAAAGAGCTTTCGGAAAAGATGTAAATGCAAATGTTTCTTTAATTCCTTTACCAAAAGATAAAGAGCCGGAAATTCGCGCAATACTTTCAAACGTTAAACATATTATTGCTGTTGCGAGTGGAAAAGGTGGAGTAGGAAAATCTACAATTACAGCAAATCTTGCAGCAGGTCTTGCAAAATTAGGTTACAAAGTTGGTCTTGTTGATGCAGATATTTACGGTCCTTCAATGCCAACTATGTTTGACCTTGTTGGTCAGCGCCCTGTTGGTGTTGAGAAAGACGGAAAAACATTAATTCAGCCAATAGAATCTTACGGTGTAAAAATTCTTTCAATCGGATTTTTTGCTGATCCTGATCAGGCAGTTGTTTGGCGCGGGCCAATGGCTACAAAAGCGCTTAATCAAATGTTCAAAGATGCGGATTGGGGCGATCTTGATTTTATGATTGTTGATCTACCTCCCGGAACAGGAGATGTGCATTTAACCCTTGTGCAAAATGTTCCGTTAACAGGCGCCATCATTGTAAGTACTCCGCAAGAAGTTGCTTTGGCTGATGCAAGAAAAGGAATCAATATGTTCCGCATGGAATCGTTAAATGTTCCTGTTTTAGGCATCGTTGAAAACATGGCGTGGTTCACTCCCGAAGAATTGCCCGACAATAAATATTATATTTTTGGTAAAGACGGCGCAAAAAATTTAGCGGAGTCAATGAATGTACCTCTGCTGGCCCAGGTTCCTCTCGTACAAAGCATCCGCGAGTCGGGTGATGTTGGCCGGCCGGCAGTTTTACAAGATAATACCTTGTCCTCGAAGGTTTTTGACGAATTTGTGCGTAAATTTGTAGAAAGCCTTAAGGCTTAATTCTATGGATCAATCTGAAAGAATCGAACTTGCCTTACAATCCATTCGCCCTTTTTTACAGCGCGATGGTGGTGATGTGGAGTTAATAGAGGTGACCAAAGATAACATCGTAAAAGTCCGTCTTACAGGCGCCTGCGAATCCTGCTCAATGAACGCAATGACGCTCCGCGCAGGAATAGAAGAAGCTGTAATGAACTCGAATCCTGAGATTAAATCGGTGCAAGCGGTTTAGGAAAATTCCAAAATTGAAAACATCACAACGATAGGTCATGCTGAATTCATTTCAGTATCTGCCAAAACATCGGGAGACCCTGAAACAAGTTCAGGGTGACGGCCCCCGTTTAATAGTTGTGATTAATAATTATTCTCTAATTTTGCATCCCATAAAACAATTATTAGAAACCTTTAAACTCTTCAACATATTAATCAACCCATCAACCTTTCAACCTATCAACCTATCAACTAAATGATAAAAACAGACATAATAATAATCGGCGCCGGCCCGGTTGGAATTTTCACCGTATTCGAAGCAGGACTTTTGAAATTGCATTGTCATTTAATTGATTCTTTGCCAACACCCGGAGGTCAGTTAACAGAAATTTATCCAAAGAAACCAATCTATGATATTCCCGGTTATCCAATTGTTGATGCGGGTGAATTGGTAGATAAATTATTGGAACAAGCATCTCCTTTTAAACCTGGTTTTACGTTGGGCGAATCTGCCGTAAAAATTGAAGAAACCGACGATAACAAATTCATCGTTACAACAAATAAAGGAACAAGGCATGAGGCCCCTGTTGTTATCATTGCCGGCGGACTCGGAGTTTTTGAACCAAGAAAACCGCCTGTAGAAAATTTAGAAAAATTTGAAGATAAAGGAGTAGAATATATTATTCGCGATCCCGCATTTTATCAAAACAAAAAAGTTGTTATTGCGGGCGGCGGAGATTCTGCTCTTGACTGGTCAATTTATTTGGTAGAAAATAAAATCGCGTCAGAACTAACTTTAGTTCACAGGAATTCTTCTTTCCGTGGTCATCTTGATTCGGTTCAAAAAGTAATGAACCTCGCTGATGCAAAAAAAATAAATTTAATTACCGAAGCCGAAGTGGTTGCAATTAGCGGAAACGAAAAATTAAGTTCTGTTACAATCCGTCACACCACATTAGGTGATTCAATAAAAGAAGTAGATCATTTTGTTCCGCTTTTTGGATTAAAGCCAAGCCTCGGCCCCATTGCAGATTGGGGATTAGAGATAGAAAAAAGCGCCATAAAAGTCAATACAAAAGATTATTCTACAAACAGAAAAGGAATTTACGCAATCGGTGACGTCAATACTTACGAAGGGAAATTAAAATTAATTCTCTGCGGTTTTCACGAAGGCACAATTGCCGTTCAATCTGCTTTCGCAAAAATTCATCCTGATAAAAAAAATGTATTGAAATATACAACTGTTAATGGGGTGAATGGGTTTTAACCCTTCACAAATTTCTGCTCATATATTTTTCCGGATTGATCTGTCAATCTTAAAATATAAATTCCTTTTTCTAAGTCAGTAACGTTGATGGAACTACTTGTTGGCTGACCATTTTCAACCAGTCTTCCGGTTATGTCATAAATTGAAAATGCAACAAAATTCATTTCGCTTTTTATGATCAATTGATCAGTTGCCGGATTTGGATAAATTGAAAATGTATTTTCTTTCTGAGTATTTTCAATTCCTAAACTCGAATTATCTCCCGGAAAAATAATATTGCTTGGTGAAGTCAGATCATGATGCACCGTAATGTTTGCAACGTTTGCAATTCCGGGCGTGTACATCGGTCCGCCGTTTTGTAAATTAACATCGAAACGCGTTGAATGATTTCCGCCGACATAAATTTTTATTTGATGGCCGGGGAGCCATGTATAATTTGTAAACGGCAAATCGACCTGCACATTATAAATTGTGCCCGGAACCATAAAAACTACATCATCTAAAAAATAACCATTTCTGAATCGCATACGTTTTATTCCATCAGTAATGAGCATATTTGTTCCGTCAGGATAAACATCAACCAGTCGAATGGAAATATCGCAATCGGGTTGATCAGCGCTTATATACAGGTCAAGCGAAATTCTTCCTGTCACCGAAACTGCTTGTTCCAATGTGTCGCTTGCAAAAGTGTAAATGTCCGTTCTACCATCTAAATAAGTCTGATCAAAAGGTCCTTGTTCTAATCCCGTGCTGAGAGTTGCTCCACCAATTGTTGGTGACGGATCATTCGGATCAGAAATAAAAGTTGAACTTCCATTTCCGTTTTCCGGTGTTAATCTGTTTGCAAAATTCAGATAAAGTACATTTGATCCGATAGCCGAAATATCAGCTTCGTTTGAAGTATGCCAGGTATCATTTCCACCAATTTCATAATATGTAATCTTACCGGTATTTTGCCAATTGTTAACTGAGTCGAGTAAATAATATTCGAAGAATTGCCATGCCATTGAATCACTATTAAATTCGGCATTCGGATAATTTAATTCACCCTGAATTGATGAACCGACATACGCAGCGCCCGTTCCGCCGTGTACCCATGGCCCGACTAATAAATACTGTTCGTCTTGTACATTCAGATCTGCTTCTGTCCGGCTTGCCTGGTAAAATGTCATCATTTGATCGATGTTGTGATCATACCATCCGCCAATTTGTAACGTAGGAATAATAATAAAAGGAGCGTACCATGTAGTAGATTCAGCGTATTGCCATGTTGCGCTATAATATGGATTGGCTAAAATAACCGGTGATAATCCATAACCAAGCGCATCAAGTTGTGCCAAACGTGCGGCTTCTAAAACACCTCCATAAAAATATCCGTCGTATGAAGATTGACCGGTTGAAACCATCGGCACGGCACAAGTATGATTTGGATGTTGTTTGGATATTAACTGATATTGAATTCCGCCAAGTGCAGATGGGCCCCATGTTCCGATTTTATTAAGGTGCCAGCTTTGAGCGACTATCCAGTCACAAATATCATAAGCATCCTGGCCGCGGTCAAGGCCTGTCATATCAGCCATATTTGAACCGTAAAATCCTCTCCAATCTACAATTACAAAAGCGAAGGGCTGATCATCTATGTTCTGACCGATTCCCATTGGAAGTGACCATGAAAAATTATCTTTATTATATGGTGTCTGAATCAAAATTACTTCGAATGTTGATGAACCAGCGGGTAAATAAACATCACCCTGGAGCGAGTCTCCGTCACTCATCGGAATCCAGATGTTATCAAAATCAGGTGTAATTTGCGACCATGAATTGATGGTGCAAAAGAGCATACCTGTGCAAATAATTAATCGAAGCGTTTTAATCATGATCAGAGAAATAGTTATTGTAAAGATACGGAATCCCTTTGCTTAAGTCAAATTTGGTTTTTTCTCTTTGGTTTTTATTGTTTTATCAGGATGTGTCAATCCGTAACAAAATACAATTGGTTATGTGTCTCAATGAAATCAATATTCTATCTGATCTACCAGATCAAAAGAAAGCAAGTTTTGCATGGAAAAATAATTATTGAAGAATTGACCTGATGAGAAAATGGGTGGCAACGAAGCTAATTCCGATACAACATAAACTAATTTTTCCATTGCGTTTTTTTTCTTTGGCGCAAATAAAACATCTCTGATCTGGTGAAACTCCGGTTGCCAATTTTTCTTCAGAAGTTGGCTCCGAATAAGGCAAAAACATAAGAGGATATTTATTAATATCAGATGGAAATATTGTCGTTAGATCAAATCTGGAATATGCGTGATGGGTTAAAAACAGCAAGATTATAAATGGAGTTACGATTCGCATATTTGCTTTTCAGTAAAACAATTAGTTATGCGAATTAGTTACAATAAGGCGAAATAGTTTTATGAAACTTTATACTCAAAATAAAATTCTGATACATTTTTTTAAACCGCTGAGGGTCGCAGAGAAAAGGTCGCAGAGATCCGCAGAGAAAATAATATGATCTTTAGCTATAATCTCAGCGGCCCTCTGCGTCTCCTCAGCGGCCCTCTGCGGTTTTTTTGTATCCCTCGGTTCACCCAAAAAATTCCGCTATCTTTGTATTAAATCACCAAAAAAATGCCAAAAAATTTCGTTGAAGAATTACGATGGAGAGGAATGTTGCAAGACATTATGCCCGGAACCGAAGAATTACTTTCTAAAGAAGAAGTATCAGGTTATGTTGGTTTTGATCCGACAGCTGATTCTTTACATTGCGGAAGTTTGATTCCGATAATGTTACTTGTTCATTTGCAGCGTGCAGGTCACCGACCAATTGCATTAGTTGGAGGAGCAACAGGAATGGTGGGTGATCCTTCAGGAAAATCAGACGAAAGAAATTTATTGGATGAAGCAACTTTGGCAAAAAATATTGCCGGCGTAAAAGCGCAACTTGAAAAATTTCTGGATTTTAATGCAAAAGATAATCCGGCAATTCTTGTAAATAATTATGACTGGATGAAGAATTTTTCTTTCCTGAATTTTATTCGCGATATAGGAAAACACATTACGGTAAATTATATGGCTGCAAAAGATTCTGTCAAAAAAAGAATGGAAACAGGAATTTCGTTTACCGAATTTTCTTACCAGCTTTTACAAGGATACGACTTCCTGCATTTGTATAAAGATAAAGGCTGTAAACTGCAAATGGGCGGAAGTGATCAGTGGGGAAATATTCTTACCGGAACAGAATTAATCAGAAGAATAGAAGGAGGCGAGGCATACGCTTTTACCTGTCCTTTAATGACAAAATCAGACGGAACTAAATTCGGAAAAACAGAAAGCGGAACAGTTTGGCTTGATCCTGAAAAGACATCACCATATGCGTTTTACCAGTTTTGGTTGAATGCTACGGATGAAGATGCTCCGAAGTATTTAAGAACATTTACACTTTTATCACGAATAGAAATTGAAGCGCTCGAAGCAGAACATAATGCCGCGCCACATTTAAGAATTTTACAAAGACGATTGGCGGAAGAAGTAACAACTACTGTTCATAGCAAAGAAGCATTAGAAACTGCATTAGCAGCATCAAATATTTTATTCGGAAAATCAACATCAGATGATTTGAAAAAATTATCTGAGAAACAATTTTTAGAAATTTTTGATGGCGTTGCACAAGCAAAAGTTGCGATGTCGGATGTTGAAAGCGGTTTGAGTATTGTTGAAGCGCTTGCTGCCAAAACAGGATTCCTTTCTTCTAACGGCGACGCAAAAAGAGAGTTGAAGGCAAATGCAATTACTGTCAACAAAGAAAAAGTTGGCGAGGATTTTGTTATTACAAAAGAAAATCTCATCAACAATAAATTTGTACTTTTAGGTAAAGGCAAAAAGAATAATTATTTGGTAGTTGTGGAGTAACCAACAAGTATTTTACTATATAACTATTCAGCTAATGGCCTTCCCTCTTTCAAGAGGGACCGAGGGAGATGACGAGGCGAATCCTCAACAAATACCAAACTTTAAAAATAAAATTATGAAATATATGTTCATCGCACTTCTTGCACTTTTCCTCTTCGCATGCGAAGAAACCGACATCATCCAGTTCCAATACAACTCAACTACCATGATGGGAAAAACAATCGTGATCGTAAGACAAGATTCTGTGATTACAAGTTTTAGCGGTAGAGGCACTCCTACGCGAAATGCAAGAACAACAGAAAAATCTGAATGGATGTCATTAGTCAACAGCATTAAAGATGTTGACCTGTCAAAAATTTCAACGCTTGAAGCGCCTACAAATAAACGCTCGACAGATGCTGCTCCATTCGGAATGTTGATCGTCACAACAAAAGATTCAACTTATACTTCCGCAAGTTTTGACGGAAAAAATCCACATGAAATGTTAATGCCATTAATGAATGAAATGGCGAAGATCTGGGATACAACGAAGGAGTAAAATTTGATTATGCGAATTTTTATTTTCGGTTTATTCCTGTTAGTTTCATCTGTAGGGATTTGTCAAAAAGCAAATCTGAAAACCGTAAAAATGTATTTTGCACAAGCAAAATATTTTGACGCCTACGAAATTATTAATTCTGAAAAGTTCAAATACAAAAAAGAAGAAGGTGAAGAGTTCCGCTACCTGTATGCTTTTATTTGTACACAGCTCTATATTGAATCGCCCTCTCTAAATTCGGAATATCGAAATAAGGGAATTATTAATGCAGCATATTTATTAGTCAGTGATGACGAGTCTATGAAATCAAGCGGCGCGGAATTTATCAGATACCTGACAGAGACACTCTTTAATGATATCGTACCAATTCTTAACGGACCTCCCGGAGCAGATTCAATTATGTTTTCTTCATTATCTACGGAAACTTTAAGGAGCCTGACCTATTACACCGTTGACAAAACGCGGGATACCCCTACACTTCAGTATATCGGCGCGCGATTTTATAATGACGCTGCTTATATCCAGACGACGGAGAATAGTAATGATTCTTACGACATTGCTAATGACAAATTAGTGCGAATGATGTACCTGTTGGAAATCGCTGAACTTTTCTACGAAGTTTTATGTGATGAACGCGAAATTGACTGTGAATCACTAACATTCATCAATTCCATGACGCGCAAACCAAGACCTTAACGTTTTGAATTTTATTTCACACCACGAATAATTTTATCCTGAACAATCATTTCATCGTTCACATAAATTGAATACAAATACATTCCCGAAGGAATTTCAATTGAATTCCATTCTTTAATATAATTTCCGGGAGGTAAATTTCCAAGATCAAAATCGGCAATAACTTTTCCAACCATGTCGTGAATTTGAATTCGAACTTGACCTTGTTCTTTAGTTGTGTAACCAATAAAAATAAAATCAGAAAATGGATTTGGCCATGCTCTTGAAAGAACTTCGGGTTGTTCAATTTCTTCTTGTTCCGCTAATCCGGGATAACAATTTCCCGGAAGGTTCGCGTCCATCCATGCAATTCTTGTATCGATATATGTTTTCAAATAATCAAGATCTTCTTCGTAAGTCATTCCCACAAAACCATTCCAGTTTACATATACACCAATAATTGGCCACTGCGTAAAATTTCTGATTCGTGCGTCTTCAATATAAAGTGCAACAGAATCAATATAGTTATGAAGTGAATCTAAATGCAAAGGTCCTTCGCGAAGCATTTCCCATCGGCATTTTAAACCATCGCAATAATCCTGGTCTTCCAATAATCTTCCCCACCAAAATGGAACAGAAGAAGTAAACCACGGACAAATTAAATCAAATTCATATTGCCATCCGGTTGTCAAATTTGCATCGCAATAATCGGCGTTTCCATACGACAAATTAAAATCCCAGATTGGTCCTGCATTTAATAATCCGCCCCATAAACTTGTTTTGTCTTTGTATAAAAAACTACTTGAACGATAACCATCAACGGTGCGGCCCAATTCCTGCATGATGAAAAAATCATAGAAAGAAATTTTATTTATTATGGTGTGATACCCTAAAGATTGATCATTAAAATTTGGTCCGTAAAGTGCATCTTCAAAATCAGAAATATAACTTTGTATATAAGTTTTTTGAACAAGTAATAAATCTTCCGGAGCCGGATCATGATATTGAAAATTGACTTCTGCATTGTAAGCAGACGGCCACGTTTCAACAACTGAGCCCGTAGTTTTATCAACTTTTATAACGTAACCACCGCTTAACTGATCGCCGTTAATATCAAGTGAATCCAATTTGCTGATATCAATTCTGTCACCGTCTCTTTTCATTTTTTCCATGAAAATATAAAGTCCCATATATTGCCCGTTAATAATCACTTCACAATAAACAGTGCGCGATGCATAATGTCCCATCGCATTAAATAAATGAAATGTTAACGCATCACGAATACAGGTTTTATCAGGATAAGGTCCATATAAAATCCAATCATTTTCAGAAGGCATTCCTAAAATCGAAACATTTAAATTACTTCCAAATGCATCCTGCGTTTCAATTCCGTAACTTTTTTTATCATATTGCTGAGATGTAGAACCGCGAATTTCGATTGAAATACTTCCGTCATAATCGTTGTATGGATCAGTGATGAAATTTGTATTTCCAAATCCGTTGTCGATAATTCCCATGTGGCAAATTATGCGCGGATCGTCTGTAATTACTTCACCAACTTGCGTAGTTATTACAACAATCGGGAGATTTGATTCAGTCAAAGTGACTTGACTGAGAGAGATAAAAGATGAAAAGAAAGTGAGTAGTAGAATTCGTTTCATTGAGACAAGGTATGAAAAAAAATGATATGCTGATCAAACGAAGTCGGCACTATTTCGTTCAGACTTAAACATTTCCTGAAATAATAACCAATGCCAGGAAGACAAAAAATAGCCCAAAAAATATTACAAAATCTCGCCTTTTCGTATTTACCTTTCTCGTTTTCTCATTGACAATTTGATTACTTCCTTTGATTGCAAAAATTGAACTAAGAACCAATCCAATCAATCCTAAAAAAAATGAAACAAATCCAACTTCTTCTCTCATTGTAGATTCAAATAATCCAACAAGAGCAATTAAAATTAGCAGCACTCCCAATAAAAAAAAGAGAGAAGCTAATTTAAAAAGTTGGTCTGCTGTCTTTGGTTTTTTTATTTTGGGCTCGTCAGCAAGTTGTAGCGAATTCATAATTTGCTGCGAATGATTTACAGTTTTTGATTCTTCCGAATTGGTAATCCGATTAACGCCCGAATACTCAATTACATCTGTTGTTATTTCGACATCTGCAGATGTCTTGTATTCCGATTCAATAGTTGTAAAACATTCACTCGACTCAATCTCATCTTCTATATTCGGGTTATTGGTTATCTCTTCAAGACTGATTTCTTTTTCATTATTCATTACAACAACTTCTTTGTCATTCATCCTTTTCAAATCAAGAAATTTTCTTTTTGAAAAATTACTTTGATGAATTTGACAAGAAGCAAGTAAACCGAAAATGACAAATAAAAAAAATAGCTTTCCTGTTTTCATGTTGATGAATTTAGTATTTATTTTTGAGATTGCTGTTTAGGATCTGGCAAAGTGTGCTGAGAAAAAAGAAAGTTTACCAAGACATAATCGGAGATTCGTAATTCGTATCTTATCGTACAAGGAGATTCACAGGGGGAAAAAGAGATTCACTGAGAATTTTTGGGAAAAATAAGATGGGCCGTTTGCCGTATTTTCAAATCTAAAAAACCAATGAAATAATTAGAAAGATTTATTCTTATATAATTTCCAATCATCCCAAAATATTTCGAGGCTTTTATTTGCGTCCTTCATATAATTAATGACTTCGTCAGATGTATAAAGTTTCATAGGTTGAAAATGACTGAACCCATCCGGACATTTTTCTTTTTCGTGATGCGTTCTGTTTGTAATATCAAAGAGTACAACTTTACTTTGTCCTTCAGGAGTCACAGCCATATAGAACCTGCCATTATCCTGATCGCCTTCCAATAAATAAATTTCAATTTCCATCCACTGTCCAAAAGGAACGGCAAAATTGACAGCCTCTTCTTCCCAATCATTTTTCCAATCACAAAATCCACATTCCTGGTGATCCGCTTTTGCGTGAAAATGAATTTCATCAACAGGACCTTCTGCATCTTTGAATAAATTAACGGTAACTCTGAATGAATTTTTTTCTTTGCTCCACGTCGCATTGTTCCAGAATTCAAATAAAGTAAGCCACGGAACGCGTTTATCCCAGGCCATTAAATGAGCCATATCTGGATGCAGTTTAAGTTTTACGGTTTGATAAATTTCTTTGATACACTGATTTTCATTGACACTCAATTGCACCCGGCCTTTTTTATGCGAACCTTCTTGTATGTGCGGTTCAATAATTTTAAAATTCAACGTTTTATTTCCTGAACTATCCGGATCATCAACAATTTGAGCTATGCGCTGATTGTCTTCACCATCTTCATAACCAACTTCAACATACCCGATACTTTCATGCGAAATAAAATTTTCCCAACTATTGTGATCAGAAAAAGCAAGATCCGTTCCGCTGAAATTTACATTTTCATATTCTCCGTTTTCTAAAGTAGTATTGTTAAATCCGGTTTGAAAAAGTAGTTCTTCATTGTATGTGCAAACTAAGCCACAGTTTGTGCTTTTCTTTTTGCAAGATGAAGCGATCATTGCCAGGAATACGAGTATAGTAAAATAACATTTCATCAGATTGTAAATTTGAATGTTGCGAATTCGTATGATTACAAGATATGAAATTTTTAGATATTGGAATCCCAAATTGTTTCAATCTAAACTCATATAGAGATTTTATTTGTAAAAGGGATTAATTTTTCTAAACATCAATTTCGTAAGTCTTCACTCGCACTTCTTCACTCACTTCACCCCAACATACTTCTTAATCTCATTCAACTTCATCAAAGCCTCAACCGGTGTCAAAGTATTAATATCAATCTTCTCAATTTCTTCTTTGATCTGCATTAGAACAGGATCATCTAATTGAAAAAAACTAAGTTGCATATTTGAATCTGCCGCAATTGCTTTCGCTTCTTTTTTGAGATCGCCGCTGTGACTTTTTTCTAGTTGTAATAGAATTTGATCGGCGCGATTCAGAACTTCTTTGGGCATGCCTGCAAGTTTGGCAACGTGAATTCCGAAACTGTGCGCACTACCACCGGGAACGAGTTTGCGCATGAAAATAATTTTGTTGCCGACTTCTTTTACTGAGACATTGAAATTTTTTATGCGATCAAAAGTTGAAGTCATTTCATTTAATTCGTGATAGTGAGTTGCGAATAAAGTTTTTGGCCGTGCAATTTTATTTTGATGCAAATATTCTGTGATTGACCAGGCAATTGAAATTCCGTCGTACGTGCTTGTTCCACGACCAATTTCATCGAGAATAATTAAACTTCGTTCTGATAAATTATTCAGAATACTTGCGGTTTCATTCATCTCTACCATAAAAGTAGATTCGCCGGATGAAATATTATCTGAAGCTCCAACACGCGTAAAAACTTTATCAACTAAACCAAGTTTAGCAGATTTAGCCGGAACAAAACTTCCCATTTGCGCCATTAAAGAAATGATTGCCGTTTGACGCAACAAAGCAGATTTACCGCTCATGTTTGGTCCGGTGATCATGATAATTTGTTGCGAATTATTATCGAGATAAAGATCGTTTGCGATATACTGTTCGCCAAGCGGCAGTTGTTTTTCAATAACCGGATGACGGCCATCTTTTACATCAAGAATCAAACTTTCATTTACTTCCGGACGAACATAATTATTTGCAAGCGCAATACTGGCAAACGAATGCAGGCAATCTAATTTTGCTAACTGAATTGCGTTATGCTGAATCGGAGAAATATAATCGATCATAGCAAAAACCAATTCGCTCAATAATTGACTTTCGAGTTTATAGATTTTTTCTTCGGCGCCTAAAATTTTTGTTTCGTATTCTTTTAATTCTTCCGTGATGTAACGTTCAGCGTTTACCAATGTTTGCTTACGAATCCAGTTTGTTGGTACTTTATCTTTATGCGTATTTGTAACTTCAATATAATAACCAAAAACATTATTGAAAGAAATTTTAATACTTGAAATTCCCGTGATTTCAATTTCGCGCAGACGAATTTTTTCGAGGTATTGTTTTCCTGAAGATTGAAGTCCGCGAAGTTCATCGAGTTCGGCATTTATTCCTTCTGCAATAACTTGTCCTTTGCCAACTGCAATTGCAGCGTCGTGATGAATTTCTTTTTCAATTCGCGCACTTAATGTTTTGCAAAGATTAAGTTGATCAGCTAATAAAGGCAATGGTTTGCAGCTTGAAGCATGACAAACATTTTTTATAGGTTCAATAGCTTTTAATGCACGATTAAGTTGTAAAATTTCTTTCGGATTAATACGAGTTGTTGCAACTTTTGAAATGATGCGTTCCAAGTCACCAACCTCGCATAAATTATTGCTGACAATTTCTTTAAAATCTTCGTGGTGTAAAAAATGATTTACAATTTCTAATCTTTCATTAATTGGGGCAAGTTGCTTTAAAGGCAATACCATCCAACGTCGCAACATTCTACTTCCCGGAGGCGTAATGGTTTTATCCATCACATTAATTAAAGTTGTTGCGTTATCATTTTGCGATGACAATAATTCTAAGTTCCGAATTGTAAAACGATCTAACCAAACATATTTATCTTCTTCAATTCTCGAAATATTTTTAATGTGCCCGAGTTTGTCATGAGCAGTATCTGCGAGGTAATGCAGAATAGCGCTTGCAGAAATTACTGCAAGATTTAAATTCTCAATTCCAAAACCTTTCAGTGATTTAATTTCAAAATGCTTTTCAAGATTTTCGTTGGCGAAATCAGAAGTAAAAACCCAATCATCGAGTTTATAAGTGTAACCTGAATTTGTAAAAGACTCAGAATAAATTTTCTGTTTTCCTTTTTGATAAAGAAGTTCTTTTGGCTGAAAACCTTGAATGATTTTATCGATGTATTCAAAGCTTCCTTCAGCCACCAAAAATTCTCCGGTTGACACATCTAAAAAAGACGCGCCTGCTTTTGTTCCGTCAATATGAATTGCCGCAAGAAAATTATTTTCCTTTCCGTCAAGAACTTTGTCATTGTATGAAACTCCCGGAGTCACCAATTCTGTAACACCACGTTTTACAATGGTCTTAGTCATTTTCGGATCTTCGAGTTGATCACAAATAGCAACCCGCATTCCGGCACGAACAAGTTTCGGCAAATAATTATCTAAAGAATGGTAAGGAAAACCGGCAAGATGAATTTCAGAAGGAGAATCTTTTCCCCTTTTTGTCAAAACAATGTTGAGAATATTTGAAGCCTTCACTGCATCTTCACCAAAAGTCTCGTAAAAATCACCCACCCGAAATAATAACAATGCATCAGGATATTTCGCCTTGATTTGATTGTATTGCTTCATGAGAGGCGTTTCCGCCGGTGTTGTAGGTGATTTTTTCTCTGCCACGATCCTTTTTATATTGGACTTACGAAAGTAGCGAATTGCCTTTGGTTTTTTTTCGTGTTTTCTTGTTATTTATGAACAAATACCTACAAAAAATGCAATTACATGGCAAAAGGAAGAACTTCGATTTTTTTGACAATCCTGAAGGGATTGAACATCTTTAACCCCAAATGAAATTTGGGGTTAAGAATGAAAGTGCTGACCAACCACAACGTGGTTGAATAATTTGCACTATTTGTCATAATTTGGGATTGTTCAACCACTTCGTGGTTGGGACATCTTCTTTTTCTTAACCACCGATTTCATCGGCGGCTAATTTAATTGAATCTCTTCAGGATTATAATGCTTCGAAGCGCCCAATAACAACTTGCTTCTTTGCTGGAGATCGCACTACAAAAACCCATCCAACAAAAAAATCCAAAATGTTGACAATTATCACCGCCAAATATTTTTTTCGATTTTCAAATTGCGTACATTTGGACATCTTTAGGGGTGTTCGAATAAGAACTGAGATTATACCCTTTGAACCTGATGCAGTTAATGCTGCCGTAGGAAAAAGTAAAATGGTTTTCTCGCGACCATTCCTAAAGTTTTATCGAATAAAGGAATGGAAATATCAATTAACAACAAATTAAAATCGTTTGAAACGACTGCCGGCATTACCGTTCAGCAGTTGCTCAATTTAGAAATTCCTTTAGCTCAAAACGGAATTGCCGTTGCTATTAATAATACCGTAATTCCAAAACCTGAATGGCAAACAAAATCTGTTGTGCATAATGATAATGTATTAATTATTCAGGCTAGTCAGGGAGGATAACAGATGAAAACTTTTGATAGGAATGGAAACTATCGAAACTTATTTTTAATAATGGTTTAAAAATGATTTGTAAGATTTGAAGGTAAATGCTTGCCGGCCATCAAATTGTTACAAGGTTAGGCGAAGCAGGTGCTTAGAGAGACCGGGAAGCTCCGGAGGAAATTATTGAAGAACTGGAAAAAGTTTAACGGAGATCACCCGGCCAAACTTAGCGCCTGAGAGCATAACCGCAGGAGCAATTTGCGGGCCTTGATTTTTTGGTTCTTTTTTATCAAGAAAAAAGAACAAAGAGGATTATGAAAAGTATAACTGTCTATTGCGGATCAAGTTTAGGAAATGACGAGCTTTTTAAAAGTGAAGCTATTTTGCTTGGAAAAACTTTAGCAAAACAAAAAATCACAATGGTTTATGGCGGAGCAAAAATTGGTTTAATGGGCGCTGTTGCTGATGGTACTTTAAGCGAAGGTGGAAAAGCAATTGGTGTAATTCCTCATTTTTTAAGAACAAAAGAAGTCGCGAATGAAAATCTGACAGAATTAATTTTAGTACACACAATGCATGAAAGAAAAACTAAAATGCATGAATTGTGTGACGGAATTATTGCCTTGCCGGGAGGTTTTGGTACAATGGAAGAATTATTCGAAGTATTAACCTGGGCGCAACTTGGCCTGCACGAAAAGCCAATTGGATTATTAAATACACAAGGATATTATGATGATTTGTTGCAATTAATTTCTAAAATGGTTGAAAAAGGTTTTTTGAAACCAATCAACCAGGATCAGCTATTAGTAAGTAATGATGTTAATGATTTATTAGAGCAGATGAAAAATTATAAAGCACCTATTGTACATAAATGGATTACAGATGAAACTTTATGACGTGAATAATTTCTCGCAGATTTTCGCAACATAGAGGTCCATTCGGGCAGATGAAAGACGCAGAGTTTCGCAGAGAAAAAAAATTGTTAAATGAACTATAAAAAAGAAAGTGGATGCCGCCCGGGCATCAAAACGTGACAAGATTAGACGAAGCGAATGGCTGGTAAGACCGGGAAGCTCCGTAGGCGAAGTTTAATTATGAGATAAAGGTTACCGGAGATCACCCGGCCGCACCTGACATTTGCGAGTATAATCGCCGGCGCGTTATGCGGCCCTTGATTTTTCTGTTCTTTTTTATCAAGAAAAAAGAACAGAAGGTAATTTGAAATGAATAGGTTGAAATTATTTAAAGCAGAGATTAAAAACAAAAGATTATGAAAAAAGAAGATAAAATTCCAACAGAAAAAAGTATTACTTGCGAGCCTTTAACAGGATCAGGTAAAGTTTATGTTTCCGGAAAAATATTCCCGATTAAAGTAGCGATGCGCGAAATCTCTTTGTCAGAGACAAAACATTTTAACGGAAAAATTGAGAAGAACGAACCGGTTACTGTTTATGATACAAGCGGTCCTTACACCGATATTAATTATAAAGTCGACATTAAAAAAGGTTTACCACGTCTGCGCGAACAGTGGATCTTAGACAGAGGAGATGTTGAACAACTGAATGCAGTGAGTTCAGAATTTGGTAAAGAACGTGCTGAAGATAAATCGTTAGACGCTTTGCGTTTTGAACACATTGCAAAACCATTTGGTGCGAAAAAAGGTGCAAATGTTTCGCAGATGCATTACGCAAAAAAAGGAATCATTACTGCTGAAATGGAATACATCGCGATCCGCGAAAATCAGAAAATTGATGAGATGAATTCCATTGGCCATCAACATCCGGGAAATAGTTTTGGAGCAAACATTCCCAAGACTCACATCACTCCTGAATTTGTGAGAAATGAAGTTGCGTTAGGTCGCGCAATTATTCCAAATAATATTAATCATCCTGAAAGTGAGCCGATGATTATTGGAAGAAATTTTCTTGTAAAAATAAATGCGAATATTGGAAACAGCGCAGTTACATCAAGCATTGAAGAAGAAGTTGAAAAGGCTGTCTGGGCTTGCCGTTGGGGAGCGGATACAATTATGGATTTATCAACCGGAAAAAATATTCATGAAACGCGTGAATGGATTATTAGAAATTCTCCGGTGCCAATTGGAACCGTTCCGATTTACCAGGCGCTTGAAAAAGTAAAAGGAAAAGCAGAAGATTTAACGTGGGAATTATTCCGAGATACATTAATTGAACAGGCAGAACAAGGTGTTGATTATTTTACAATTCACGCCGGCGTTTTATTGAGATATATTCCGCTTACTGCAAAACGAGTTACAGGAATTGTTTCAAGAGGTGGATCGATAATGGCGAAATGGTGTTTGGCGCATCACAAAGAAAGTTTTCTTTATACGCACTTCGAAGAAATTTGTGAGATCATGAAAAAGTATGATGTCGCTTTTTCTTTGGGAGATGGATTACGTCCGGGTTCAATTGCAGATGCGAATGATGCGGCACAATTTGCAGAATTAGAAACATTAGGAGAACTTACAAAAATTGCGTGGAAACATGATATTCAGACGATGATTGAAGGTCCTGGCCACGTTCCAATGCATTTGATAAAAGTGAATATGGAAAAACAATTACAGGAATGTCAGGAAGCTCCGTTTTATACACTCGGGCCATTGACTACTGATATTGCACCGGGATACGATCACATTACTTCAGGTATCGGTGCGGCAATGATTGGATGGTTTGGCTGCGCGATGTTGTGTTATGTAACGCCAAAAGAACATCTTGGTTTACCAAATAAAAAGGATGTAAAAGATGGAGTGATCACTTACAAAATTGCCGCACATGCAGCTGACCTTGCGAAAGGACATCCCGGCGCTCAGATTCGCGATAATGCTTTGAGTAAAGCGCGCTTTGAATTCCGTTGGGAAGATCAATTTAATTTGTCACTTGATCCTGATACGGCAAGAGAATTTCATGATGAAACTCTTCCTGCTGACGGTGCAAAAGTGGCACATTTTTGTTCCATGTGCGGACCACATTTCTGCTCCATGAAAATTACTGAAGATGTAAGAAAATATGCTGAAGAACAAGGAGTAATTGCAGACGCCGCTTTAGAAAAAGGAATGGAAGAAAAAGCAAATGAATTTTTAAGTTCAGGCAGCGAAATTTATTCGTAATGAAAATAATAATCTGCTTATCCGTTAAGTTAACGGAAATTAATTTGGTTCAACTATTTTTTCTCTGTGTTTCTTTGTGTTCTCTGTGTCTCCGTGGTTTCTTTTTATTTTATCACTGCTTAGTTTTTTTACCACAGAGAAACGGAGATCATAGAGATACACGGAGTTATTTTTATTTGCTGTTATGATTGCGGTTAATCAGATAATTATTGTTTCAAATCCTGATGCTGTTGCAAACGAAGCAAACATTGTAAACGCTTTATTTAATGAAGGTTTGGAGCTGTGCCATTTGAGAAAACTAGATTATTCTGAAGAGGAATTAATTGACTTGCTGAAAAAAATTGATTCGAAAAATTATTCAAAAATTGTCCTGCATAATTTTTATGATTTAGCTGAAAGCTTTGGAATAAACAGAATTCATTTTTCAGAAAGCGAACGATTAAAAGCAACAGAAGAAGAATTAAAAAAATGGAAGATGAAAAATTTTATTCTTTCAACATCTATTCATAAGATGAGTGATTACGAATTATTGTCAGCTAATTTTAGTTATACCTTTTTCGGGCCGGTGTTTGAAAGCATTTCTAAGCCTGGATATAAACCAAAATTAAATGAACTGATTCAGTTAGATAAAAATGAAAACCGTGAAATAAAAATAATTGCGATTGGAGGAATAACTCCGGATAAAATTGTGAAAATCGAACAAGCAAATTTTGATGGAGTTGCTTTATTGGGATCAACCTGGAGCGATCCGAAAAATGCGATAAAAACTTTTAAAGAATGTTGTCAGAACGTAACTATATAATTAGTGTAGCCGGCTTTGATCCGTCGGGTGGTGCAGGTTTGCTGGCAGATGTAAAAACATTTGAGCAGCACAAAGTGTATGGATTAAGTGTAAGTACCGGAACGACTTTGCAAACGGAAGATAAATTTTATTCTGTTGAATGGGCGGATTTAAAAAGTGTATTAAATGCTCT
>Ga0102851_10000223_pt1 | contig 25876 bp, 34 predicted proteins | sample Mud3Dept3metaG_FD_79558 | JGI IMG/M metagenome (GOLD analysis project Ga0102851, IMG submission 79558) | Freshwater wetland microbial communities from Ohio, USA, analyzing the effect of biotic and abiotic controls - Mud 3 Core 4 Depth 3... | ecosystem: Environmental > Aquatic > Freshwater >... | reverse complement strand
GAAGAGGACATATTTTGGAAGGGGGTTTCTAAGGAAGATGTTTCTAAACTAAAAGGACGTCTCCAATCCTTCTTTTATAGAGGAAATTTAGAACACGTGATTTATCTAAAAAATCAAGATTATGGAAAGAAAGAAGTTCTCAAACGAAAAACCTAAACAAGGTATTTTTCCAGAGGCATTGGTAAAACGTACCAAACAAGGTATGCAAGCTGGTGTAGACAAACTCGTTGCTGATGTTACAAATTATATGATACCAGCATTACGAGAAGCAGGGTACAAGGCAAAATTAATTCGAAGCGAAGATTTGCTTAGGAGACAAAAAGAAAAAGAGTATGAAAAGTGGAGTGAGATCCCTCCCAGAACGTTATTAAAAGGAGATAAAGGATGGTGGCTGGAGATATGCCAATTAGAAAGACCGGCTAAATGGTATGTCTGCAAACCTTGTGTTATTGAAAGTACAAAACATCTGAGTAACCATCCCAGGTGGAATCTTACAAAAGAATTCTTGAAGGAATTAGAAAACTTTCACCAGAACATTTGGATTAGAGCTATTTGGAATAAATGGTATGCCTTGGACAGTCAGTTTCTTATTATGACAAAGACAGGAAAATTCTGGCTGGGAGCATATACATCTATATCAGACGGTGGACTTGAAAAGCTGAAGGGTCCTTGTGGTTGGTACCTAACCTACAGGTCTAAGGATCACTCAAAAATAGATAGAATAGCTACTCTTCCAGAAGCACAAACTGGTGGGCATTTTCAAAAGATGTCTAAATTAAGAGATGCCCTTCTAACTCAGATGCACTATTGGACCATAAATAATGAATATCATGCAAATAGGTAAAAAAGAATTACAGGAAGCTCTCGAAATTGTCAAGCCAGGTCTTGCCAATAAAGAATTAATTGAACAATCAACTTCTTTTGCCTTTGTTGGTGGAAAGGTTGTTACGTACAATGATGAGATAAGTATATCGCATCCAATAAAAGGATTAGATATAATGGGTGCTACTAAGGCAGACATATTGTATGCTTTCTTAGGCAAGGTAAAAAAGGAAATAATAGATGTAGAAATTAAGAAGAATGAAATCTTACTTACATCTGGAAAAGCTCGTGCAGGATTTACCTTACAAGAAGAGATAAAACTTCCACTGGATGAGGAAGTTGTTGAAAGAGGTAAGTGGAAGGATATACCAGATAACTTTCTCAGACTTATATCTTTTGCTGTATCATCCTGTGGTAAAGAATTAGCAAAAGCTATATTAATGTGTGTACACGTAGATCAGAATGGTCTTATAGAAGCCTCAGATGATAGAAGAATCACTCGTTGTGATTTAAGAGTATCTATGCCAGTAAAGACATTTCTTATACCTGCTACATCTGTATTGGAGATGTTAAGAATAGAACCTACCAAAATTGCGGAAGGGAAAGGATGGATACATTTTCAAAATCCAGCACATACAATCATATCTTGTAGATTGTTTGAAGATATATATCCAAGTACATCTCATTTCTTAAGGATGACAGGAACAAGAGTTATATTACCACATTCTGCACAAGATGTATTAGATAGAGCTGGTGTGTTTGCTAAAAGGGAACACCTACTGGATGAGATTGTTCATATCAACATACAAGATAGAAAACTTACAATTTCTGCAGAAGCGGACTCAGGATGGTTTGAGGAAGAAACAAACATCAAATATGAAGGTGATCCTATATCTTTTCGAATAACACCATATTTATTAAGAGGGATATTAGCAGAGACTCAATCTTGCGAGATTTCTAAATCGAAGATAAAGTTTGAAGGAGAAGGATGGCTTTATATATCTATGTTGGACCAGAATAAAGAATAATGACAGAAGGATTTTTCTCAAAGAAAGAAGTCGAGTCTAAGTCTCGACCGGATGGAAAGACTTACTCTTGTGCATCTTGTGGCTTATATAAAGACTGTCGTTCCCCAAAAATGAAACCTTATGGTAACTTTAAAAAGAAGATACTTAATATTGGTGAGGCTCCAGGGGAGATAGAAGACAAAACAGGCAAACCATGGCAAGGTAGGACAGGACAATTACTTCAGAAGGTATATAAAAAACTTGGCATTGATTTATTTGAAGATTGTCTTAATATCAATACTGTTAATTGCCGCCCTGTGGACAAGGATGGATATAACAGGGCTCCTACTAACTATGAGGCTGAATGCTGCCGTAGATCAGTTTTAAAAGTAATAGAGGAGCACAAGCCAAGGGTAATTGCCTTATTTGGAAATCAGGCTGTCTTTAGCCTTATCGGGCATCGCTGGAAAAAGGATTTGGGAGGCATTACAAAATGGAGAGGATGGGCTATACCAGATCAAGATTTTAAGACTTGGTTGTGTCCTACATTTCATCCAAGTTATGTTGAAAGATCCGCTTCTACGGGACACCAAGGTACCTACGGTGTGGAATATACAATTTGGTGCCAAGACTTAGAACAGATTGTTAATTACTCAAGAAAAGATGTTCCTTTTTCTTTACATAAAGAACCACAAATAGAAATTGTAAATGATTTACGTGTGCTTGACACAATAAAGAAAGGTGAGATTGCTTTTGATTATGAAACAACAGGAATCAAATCTCATGCTCCAGGACACAGAATTGTCTGTACGTCAGTTGCATATGAAGCAGACAGGTGTTATGTTTTTATGATGCCCGAATCAAGGAAAGAATTGAAACCTCTTATACGTTTATTGACGGATCCTAATGTAGGAAAGATTGCTCAAAATATGAAGTATGAACACGCTTGGTCTCAAACAAGATTAAAGATAGAAATATCTCCTTGGGTGTGGGACACTATGATTGCTACTCATGTATTTGATAATAGACCTGGAATAACCAGTTTAAAGTTTCAAGTCTATGTCCAATTTGGTATTGTAGATTATGCCAGTGAGATTGCTTCATATTTAACATCAACAGACAGTTCTAATGCAAATGCCTTAAATAAGATCTTTGATTTATTACGAAGACCTGGAGGCAAGAAAAAACTCTTAACATACTGTGGATATGATAGTATCTACGAGTACAGATTAGCACAGAAACAAAGATTAGACATTTTACCTTTTTAACCATGAAAACAATTTACAAATTTACATTAAGCATTAGTGATGAACAAGAACTCATAATGCCTGCTGAATCTAAAATATTACAAACTGTTCAAATCCAGAATGGAGAAGTTGTAATATGGGCTTTCTGTACACCAAGTGATAAAACAGAAAAAGTAAAAATCGTTACTCTTGGTACTGGAAATAGAATTCCTGAGGAGATAACCAGTGAAAAACTCGTCTACATAGGAACATATCAAAAAGATTGGTTTGTTGGTCACGTATTTATTAAGAAAGCATGACATATAACCCACGTACACAAGAAGCTTACAAACTGTTCCATGATGGGATATTAGCACTTGCCAGGGCAGAAGAGCAAGGAATACGTATTAACATGGAATATGTTACCAGGAAAATTCGTAAACTAAATCGAGAGATGGAAGTTCTTGAGGAGGAGTTTAAGGAGAGTTCTCTCTTTAAGCATTGGCAACATACCACAAGAGGAATCGTTAATATACATTCACCTATACAATTATCTCACTTCCTTTATAAGATTAAGAAAATAAAGGTCGAAAAGGAAACAATCTCTGGACAAGGGTCTGTAGATGATGAAGCTTTACAAAAGTCAAATATTCCTGAGTTGTTAACCTTATTAGAGATTAGGAAGATGAAAAAAATAAGGGACTATCTGGAGATATTTGAAAGAGAACAAATTAGGGGATATATTCATCCCTTCTTTAATCTACATTTAGTACAGACATATAGATCGAGTTCTGATCATCCTAACTTTCAAAACATACCTAAAAGGGATGAAGAGTCGATGCGAATAGTTCGAAGAGCCTTACTTCCACGTCCAGGGCACCAATTACTTGAAGTAGATTATTCAGGACTTGAAGTTAGAATTGCTGCCTGTTACCACAAAGACAGCACAATGCTTAGGTACATTAAAGACCCTACGTCCGATATGCACACAGATATGGCTAAGCAAATATTTAAGGTAAATAAATTTGATAAAAACATACCTGAACATTATACACTTAGACAAGCAGCCAAGAATGGTTTTATATTTCCAGAGTTTTATGGGGACTATTATAAAAACTGTGCACCTAATCTGGTTTGTAATTGGGGGAAACTATCTCAAGGTAAATGGAAACCTGGGGAAGGTATTCCAATGCCAAAAGGAAATTTATCAGATCATCTTATTAGTAAAGGTCTTCCTTCTTTTAATGCTTTTACAGAACATCTGAGAAAGATAGAGGATGATTTTTGGAGTAATAGATTTTATGAATATGCTCAATGGAAAGATAGATGGTACACTCTTTATAAGAAGCAAGGATATGTAGATTTACTTACAGGATTCAGATGTGGTGGTGTAATGGATAAGAAACAGGTTATTAATTATCCTGTTCAAGGAGCAGCCTTTCATTGTTTACTTTGGTCTTTTGTAAAGATGGATGAGGTTATCAGAAAACAAGGTTGGGATACCAGACTTGTAGGACAGATACATGATGCAATCATCCTCGATATCAACCCAAAAGAACTTCCAACGATTGTTCAAATGATGAAAAGAATTACCTGTAAGGATTTAGTAAAGGCTTGGCCTTGGATTATCGTTCCCATGGATATAGAGATGGAATTGTGTCCAATAGATGGAAATTGGGCTGAAAAAAAGAAGTATACGATTTTATGATTTTCATGTATAATATATAAATACAAAATAAACTTTATGAGTTTATATCTAAAATACCGCCCGAAGACTTTAGAGCGTGTCAAAGGTAATGAACAGGTTGTTCGTACGTTAGATACGATGTTGAAAAATAAGGAGAAATGTCCTCATACCTTCTTGCTACATGGACCAACTGGATGTGGTAAAACTACAATAGCACGTATCATTGCAGATAGATTAGGTAGTACAGGAACAGATCTGTCTGAAATAGATTTAGGAGATTACAGAGGTATAGAAACAATAAGAGATATAAGAAGGAATAGTCATTTTATGCCAACTGAAAGTGAGTGTAAGGTTTGGATTATGGATGAGTGCCATAAAATGACAAATGATGCTCAGAATGCTTTGCTCAAGATTCTTGAGGATACACCAAAGCTTGTCTATTTTATATTATGTACAACAGAACCTCAGAAAGTAATTGCCACAATAAAAGGTAGATGTAGTTCATTTCAGGTTAAGCCTTTAACTGAAGAGGAAATGCATGCACTGTTAAGGAGGGTGGTAAAGAGGGAAGAAGAAACACTTGAGGATGAAATATACAATTCTATTGTTCAAAATTGTAATGGATTGCCAAGAAATGCCCTGCAGATATTAGAACAGGTACTCAATGTAGCACCAGATTACAGATTAGATGTAGCCAAAAAGACTGAGGAACAGATTAATCAGTCCATCGAACTCTGCAGGGCATTAATAAAACGTGCTTCTTGGAGAACAATAGCAACAATATTAACAGGATTAAAAGGACAGGAGGCGGAAAGTATTCGTAGAGTTGTACTTGGATATTGTCAGGCTATTTTATTAAGTAGGGACGAATACCAAGCAGGTACGGTACTTGAAGCTTTTATAGATCCATTCTATGATAGTGGGTTTCCACAGTTAGTGTATGCTTGTTATTCAATATCTAAAACGAAATAATATGGCAAAATTTAAAGACAAAACAATAATTGATTTGAGACTTCTCTATCTTAGAGAAAGTGGAGAAACTGACACCCCAATCTGTAGTACAATATATACAAAATCAAATTATATAAGATGGCTTGAGGATAATGTTCTTAGGTTGCAAAATTTACATGATAAACTAATACCTTGGGAGAAATGAATTATGAAAGAGACATAAGAATAGATGAGACTGCTCTTGATGTAGAGTGGTTAGAACAAGCAAGTCTTGCTATCAGATATGGGAGATATTGGGTAGACTGTAAAAGGCGATTAATCGAAGCGGAGGAGAAGATGAAGGTCATACGAGCAGAATTAGTCAAAAGAGCTAACTCAGATCCAATGAAATTCTGTAATAAAGATAAACCTAATGCTGCTGACATTGAAGCTTATTACAGGAATCATCCAAGACATAAGGCTGCTAAAGAAGAGTGGATTACTGCTCAATATGAAGCAGATATGGCAGAGATTGCTAAGAATGAAATAAGCTTTACAAGGAAGGTTGCTCTGGAAAATCTGGTAAAATTACACGGGCAACAATACTTCGCAGGACCTAAGATACCAAGAGATTTAGCTTGGGAAAGAAAAGAGAGTCAGAAGATGGTTGATTCAGGAGTTGGAGACTCTTTAAGTCGTAACAAGAAGAAACACTATACCGATGAGTGAGTTAATTAAGATATTGTTAATCTTTCTTGCTTTTATAGTAGGAGGATACCTTGTAGGAAGATCTTTAACAAAAGGAGTTCTAAAAGAACTTGATTTATATTTAGGTAGAAAATTCACTAATTACGTAAACAAAAAACAGAAAAAACATGACAACAACGAAGAAGAGAAGAAACAGTTTTAGGGACCAGGTAGGAGACGATGCTGAAAGACAAAGATCTGGAGCATCCTATGGTCACTTGCTCCTTCCAAAAGGAGTGAGTATTTTTATTCCTGACCCTGATGGCAGGGTAAAATTTGATATTATGCCTTACACGGTTACGGATCCACGTCATCCTGACAGAGATGAGGAAAAAGGTAGGGCAATAGAAGGAGCACAATGGTATAAGAGACCTTATGCAATTCATCGCAATATAGGTTCCGAAAATAATACCTATGTTTGCTTAGGTTCTATTGGAAAGAGGTGTCCAATATGTTTGCAGAGAGCACAAATGATTAAAGATCATGCAGATAAAGAAGACACAGATGCTCTTAAAAGATCTGAAAGGAACTTATATGTTATACGTCCTAAAGGTTCTAAGAAATACGAAGATAAGATTCATATCTTTGATATAAGTAAAAGAAACTTTCAGGAACTGCTGTATCAAGAATTAAAAGAAAATCCAGATCATTGGGGATTTGCGGATCTTGAAGACGGTGAGACAATAAGAGTTCGCTTTGAAGGAAACACCATTGGAAAGAGTAAACCTTTTCCTGTTGCTGACAGAATTGACTTTGATGAAAGAGATGAGCAATATTCTGCAAGTGATATAGATGAGATTCCCAATCTGGACGAAGTTCTCAAGATACTTTCATTTAAAGAACTGGAAGCAAAATTCCTTGAGGTAGAGGAAGAAGATACAGGAGGAAAATTAGAAAAGGATGATGATGAAGATGATGACGAACCTGTTCGTAAGAAAAAGAAACCCGTCCACAAAAAAGTAGATGATGAGGAAGATGATGAGGAAGATGATGAGGAAGATGATGATGAGGAAGAGGATGATGAGGAAGAGGATGATGAGGAAGAGGATGATGAGGAAGAGGATGATGAGGAAGAGGATGAACCTGTTCGTAAGAAAAAGAAACCTGCAGCAACCTCTACAGGCAAGAAAAAGGTTTGTCCTCATGGTCACAGATTTGGTAAAGATAATGACAAATTTCCTGAGTGTGAGGAGTGTAAACTCTGGAATCCTTGTGTAGACGCAAGTGAAGAGTAATATGCCGTATCTACCAAACATATCTAAATGTAAGGATCACAAACTCGTAGGGGCTTCCATGCCCTTACGAGTTACTAATTACCTTGAGGCTTATTCTTTAGCAAAAGGAGTGAGCAAATCAAGGATATTAGCTTCTTTAATAGAAACCTGGATGACAAATCAGGAGGTAGATGGACAGACAGAAAACGCTTTATTAATAACCATTGCTCGAAGAGCTTCAAAAGAGTGGCAGATAAGGAAAAAGAAATATCCCTTTATTAAATCCAATGACTATAAATCAGGCTTAACCCGAGAATTCAGAAAGAAAGGATTGAGTAATTCACAAATAACAACGATTTTAGACAAAATACGATGGAACGAACAAAAAAGATAATACCACTCAGTTCTCAACTGAAAAAGAAAGTAAACAATCCTACCAAGATTAGTCGTAAAGAGTACGATGGAGACTTTGGGACTGTTATTAGTACAGGGTCTACGTTATTGGATCTCGCCATATCAGGCGGGAGAGTCAGAGGAGGAGGACTGCCCGGAGGCATATTAGTAGAGGCATTTGGACCAAGTGGGTCGGGCAAGACAGTATTACTATCAGAGATTGCGGGTGATGTACAGAGAAAAGGAGGGGATGTTAAGTTTGAAGATCCAGAGGCTCGATTAAATAAACCTTTTGCTCGGATGTTTGGATTAGAACTCAAGAAAGAGAACTATTCTCAACCAAATACAATTAATGAAGTCTTTACAGGTGTCCGAAACTGGAAACCAGAAGGTGTTAAAAAAGCAATAAATGGTGTTTTCGCAGACTCTACTGCTGCCCTATCTACAGAGATGGAAATGGATAAGGCAGAAGGAGATAAGATGGGGATGAGACGTGCTAAAGAGTTCAGTGAGCAGTTAAGAAAAACTTGTCGCATCATTGCAAAGAAAAATTATTTGATGGTGTGTAGCAATCAGGTCAGAGTAAATGTAGATCCTATGTCCTATCAAAAGTACAATACTCCAGGTGGAGAAGCATTTGGTTTTTATTCCAGTTTACGCCTGAGATTTAATAAGCCTGAAAAGATTAAAGGTCCAAAGCTTACAATAGGTAAAAAGACAGTCCAGAGAGTTATTGGAGTTGAAGTATTGATAGAAGTATTTAAGAGTTCTATTTGGAAACCATTCCGTACAGCACCTGTTACCATTTTATTTAACTATGGTATAGATGATATACGCCAAAATCTTCAATTTATTAAAGATCATACCAAGAATAAGGTATATATGATAAATGACAGGAAATTAGGTGTCTCTCTGGAGGATTCCATACACAAAGTAGAGGACCAAGGACTTGAAGAAGAACTCAAGGAACAGGTGATTACTTTATGGGAAAAGATAGAACGTAGATCCGAAATAGAAAGAAAACCAAAACGTTAATCAAATGGAAAAGCTACAATTAAAAGCAACCTGTAAGAAATGTACAAGATGTATTACAGTCACCTTAACAATGTTAGGGTATGTTCCAAAAGACCCAGACAACGACCTGAATGGAGACATTCATCTTACATATGACAATGCAACAAAGAATTTCAACTTCTTCAAAGACAAACAAGAGTATTTAATCACAATCACTAAACTTTAATCAAATGCCACTAACACTTCTGGAATTAGAAGAAAGAAAAGAAACAAGGTTAGCTATCAAATGGACAACCTTGGGACTGTTATTACTATTCATCCTAATCATAGGAGGAATGGTTGGATGCCCACGATACAAAGTGTATCAACAGAACCTAAGAGGTAAAGCCGATTTGGCTGAAGCCACTCAGAACAGACAAATAGCTGTACAGGAAGCAATGGCAAAGTTTGAATCTGCCGTTTATATTAAACAGGCTGACAGTACACGAGCGGTAGGTGTTGCTATCGCCAACAAAATAATCGGACAAAGTCTTAAACAAAATGAAGATTATCTACGTTGGTTATGGATAACGGATGTAGCTGGAACAAATATAGACAAGACGATTGTTTACGTACCAACTGAAACAAACCTGCCAATACTTGAAGCCAATAGAATAAGAGAGCCTACTAATGTAACAATTCAACAGGAAAAAGAAGATAAAGAATAAAAAACTATTTGGAAAATAATAAACATGAGAGGCAGGGTGCGTTCTTTCATACTTCTTAATGGTTTACACAAATCATTGCTCAACCTTTGCTCTGCCTCTTTTTTTAAATCACAATATAATGACAAAAGGCAAATTAAAAGGCCATGCCATCTCAGTAAAATCGTTCTTGTTTAAAAAGAAACATCCCCTTCGTTGGTGGTTCAGAAAACAATTAAGATGGATGATTCAATTAATAAATGCAAATGATGGAACGTACAAGACAAATTAGTCACTTCAAAATACTCACCAATGATCCCAGCCTTACTGGTTGGGGTTGGGCTGTATTAGATGAGAAAGGAAATCCGATTGCAACAGGGTGTATTAAAACTGCCCCTGAACAAAAGAAACGCAGGATACGCAAAGGAGATGATACCATTCGACGTGTGAAGGAAATCAATATAGAGCTTTTGGAAATAGTAAGGAGGTATAATATTAGACTCATATTATCTGAACTTCCGCATGGTAGTCAGAATGCAGCTGCAGCGGTAATGATAGGAGTGGTTGCAGGAATAATCCAAACATTGGCGGATTCTTTTAACATTGCCATAGAGTGGTATTCAGAGCAGGATGCAAAGAAAGCCGTATTACACAAGAAAGCTGCCACCAAAGAAGAAATGGTTGATAAAGTATTCCCTTTGTATAAATTGGAACCCTGCGGAACAAAATACATTGATGAAGCCGTGGCGGATGCTTTGGCAATTCATTACGTTGCAAACCTACAATCACCAACACTTAAAATGATGAAAGGATGAAAACACTATTAATTGTGGTACTATTACTTATAAACTTTTCTATTTACGGTCAGCGTAATGCTATATCCATAGCTTTTCAACCAGCTGATTTTGGATTTGGAATAAGATATAACCGTGTGTTTAAGGCTATTGGATATTATGGTTCATTGTCTTACGGTGATTGGGGAGTGTATAGGCATAATTATCTATCTGACCACGTAAAGGCTTCAATAGGAGTTATGGTTCCTTTAGCCGATAATGTTCATTGGGGACTCTTGTATGGAAATCATTTGTTTTTTACGTGCGGTATAAATTATCACTACATAGGAGAATCATTTGGTGATAATGCATACCTGAATCCCAAAATATTCAATCCCTGGTCATTTGAACTGGGAGTAGCTGTTTATACTTATCGTAGGTTTGCACTGGGGTTGCGAACTGATATTTTAAGATGGGAACCTTGTGTTGATATTGGATTTAGATTTTAAGAAGATGAAAAATATAATCTTGTACATAATTGCTATCCTTGCAGGGTGGTTACTTAAACTTGTAGCACTTATTATTTATCCTATTACATTCTTACTCAGATATAAGATAGTTAGTTATGCCAAATCTAAATTCTGGGAAGATTTTGATAATAAACGGTTTGTTATATTTTCATATCCTTATGTTCAAAGATGGAAACTATACCTGCACCCATATTTCTGGCTATTTTGCTTAACAACAGGTTTTCCTACAGATTATTATTGGGGACCAGAATGGTATAAAAAGAAACTGAAAGATAAATGGTTTGGTGGAACCGGAATGGAAATAATAATTAATCTCAATCCTTCTTCTATTAAATTTAAAGATAAATTAAGATATTTCTATATCTGTTACGGTTGGCAGGGAGTTAGAAATTCTACATGGGCATTCAGTGAATGGTTTCTAAGAGAAGGTGGAATCATTGAAGGTACACTCAAGACTGTTAAAACAAATGTAGATATACCACTTGATATTATGCCAGAAGCTAAATGGGATGAAGAGGGTAATGATGGTGGTACATATCTTCGTTATCCTTATGACGCCAAAGACGCAAATGATATATGGAGAACTACACATGAGGGCAAGAAAACAGTAGAGTTCCTAACAGGAAAAGGTAATAAAAGGTTTTATTGGGGTTACTGTAAGATATTAAGGTTGGATCTGATAAGGAAGTTTCTTGTAATAGAATATCTCTTTGGATGGAATTGGTTCAACGGAATGCCATCGTTCCACTTTAAGCACATGCTGAGAAAAATGGATATAAAATCATTAACAGATTATTTGAAATATCAGGAATATTTAAAAGAATAAAATTAAAAAGCATTTGTAATGAAAGAATATAAAAGTCCTGTTCTTGAAGAAATAAGAGAACGGATGAAGCATGATTCGTGGCACGTTAAATTTAAAAGATGGTGTCTAGTTAATTGGTGGTTTATAAGTTGTGATATTCGATATTGGTTTATTAAAATCTTAAAGATTAAATAAAATGAAAAGACTATTGTACTTAGGAGTGGCTTTATTCTTAATCCTTTTTGAGGCAATACCGGAAGGACTTGCTTTGGGAGGACACAAGACATTGGCAGGAGTATTTGAGTTTGTATTCCTTGCTGGGATAACTCTGGCGGTGTTTGCTTTCTTTACCAATCAAATGCCTCTTCGTAATAAACATGGTTTAGGAATTATATATGATCTAAATTATTGGTGGATAATTGCCGGATATGTTCTATTACGGTTTGCTCTGTTTGATTATGCCCATAACCTATCAGCAGGGCTACCTTTGTTCTACGTTGGAGATACAAAGATATACGACCAAATTTGGCAATGGTGGTTTAATTGGACGGGCGTCGCCATAGGACATTTCCTTGCCATGTTTAAATTGATTGCTCTGTTAATTGGAGGAACTTGGTTGATAACTAAATAATATTCATTAAGATGGATCAGGAAGAATTATACGAGTATATGGATAGATTTACAGCCATATTGCTGGAGTTGGGTAAAATAAAGAGTCCTACTGCACAGGCGGTTCGTTTTCAAAGAGATATTTCAGAGTTTATTCAGGATATCTGGGAAAATGGTCATACTCAAGGTTTTAAAGAAGGGGAAAGACAGAAGAGGTCTGTAATTATTAAACAGTTATCTAAAGAGAATTAAAATGAAAATAGAAACTAAAAGAAAGATTATTCATTTTATAAGTAAGTTGATTAAATATAAAGAGTATGAAGAAGTAGCCAGACCATTTATGATAAAAAGATGGCAGGTTAACCATACTCGTAGTCAACTTTCTTTTAAAGAAGAGGAAATAGCTCGGATTCCAGAAGTTGAGATCAAAAATAGCTTACAACAGCGCATGATAAAAGAACTGGACAGAGTTGGCGCTATCAAATATAATAATAGTTTTAATAAACGTACAAAATTGACAGAGATAACGGCAGAATTAAGATTTATAAGTAGCTATGATAACAGCAATTAAGATACAAAACTTTCAAAGTCATGAAGAAACAACCCTTGATTTCTCGCCGGGAGTTAATATCATTGTTGGACAAACGGACAGCGGAAAAACATCAATTATCAGAGCTATTCGTTGGCTTATATGGAATAGACCTTCTGGCAGTGCAATACGATCGACATGGGGTGGTAAGACAAGCGTGCGACTGGAGACAGATGAAGCTATCATTCTTAGGAGTAAGGGTAAGACTGATAAATATAGCCTTCGTAACGTGGGACAAAAACCACTGGTCTTTAAGGCTTTTGGTGCTTCAGTTCCGGAAGAAGTCCGTAGCTCTCTCAACATCAATGAAATTAATCTCCAACAGCAACATGATAACTCTTTCCTCCTAAGCAAGAGTGCAGGAGAGGTTGCTCAACATTTTAACAAGGTAGCCAGACTTGATAAAATTGACTTAAGCATCCAGAATATTAATCGATGGATACGTGAGTTAGAACATACCATTAAATACAAAACGGATGAAATTGAATCAAAGAAAGAAGAGATAGAAAGTTTTGCATATCTTGATACATTTGAAACAGAAATTGAGGTATTAGAATCCTTACAAATCCAATTTCTCAACAAATTTAAACGGGAGAAGAAGTTAAGATCCGTTTTAACAAACATACAGGAGGTAACAGAAGAGATTGCCCTTTACGATGATTTACTTGAAGGAGAAGAAACGGTAAATAAAATATATCATCTAATTGATCAGAAAGAGGACATTGGTAGAGAGGGAGGCAAGTTATTATTTTTAATGAAGTGGATCGAAGAGTCCAAGAAAAAAATAAAGAAACATAGACAATTAATATCTATAGAAAATCTTGTTGAAAGTTTGTTACAACTATACAAGGATATAAATATACTGAAAATAAATAAAAGCAGCCTGAGTCTATTACTTAATAACATAAACAATACAAACGGACAGGTTATTACTGTTAAGGCAAATCTTATAAAGATGCAGGCAGAATTCAAAAGAGTATTTCCTAACGAGTGTCCGTTATGTGGTAAACCTAAATAATTATGAGAACATTTGATGAGAATGCACGAAGAACACTTGCCGATTTTCTTATTAGAATAATCGAAGAGGAAAACCTATCCGGTGCGGATGTAGCAAAACAGTTATCCTGTAAAACAGTTCATGTCTCTTGGATTAAAAATCCAAGCTATTGGAAAGTAGTCTCTCAAAAAGTATGGGATAAATTATATGACTGGAAAGAATTAGAAGAAGCAATTAAAAAAACAAAACCTAAACAAATGGAAGAAAAGATTGAATATGAAGTAGAAAAGGATATACCCATTCCTGTGCATATTCCTAAAGGCTCTCGCTATCCTTTCTCAAAGATGGAAGTGGGAGATTCTTTTAAAGTACCTTATGCCAAGAACGTAGGCTCAACTATAAGCGGTGGGGCTGGACATTTCCGCAGGGTTCATCCAGAATACAAATTTGTGATACGTACCTTGAAAGAGGAAGGTATTGTAAGATGTTGGAGAGTTAAATAATAATGGAAAGAACGAAGGTAAATAAAAGGTACCCGTCCATTATCTTTTGTAGTGACTTTCACCTACGGGAAGATACTCCCGTTTGTTGGATAGGGGACTTTCAAGAAGAACAATGGACAGGTGTAGATTTCATCTCCAGGTTGCAAAGGGAATATAATTGTATTGTAATTCATGCTGGAGACTTATTTAATCACTGGAAACCGTCACCTTGGTTATTAAGAATGACAATAAAACATTTACCTGATCAATTCTATACAGTCTATGGACAGCATGACTTACCTCAGCATAATCTGGAATTAACAGATAAATGTGGAATAGATGTATTAAAGGCAGCTGGAAAATTAAAGGTATTGAACGGATGTCATTATGGACAGGAACCAAAAGGAGATCTATTTGATTCAGTTTGGTGGGAGACAAGTGATACATTCTTTCCAATGAATTATAAAAGGAAGATCCTTGTTTGGCATCATTTAACCTATGTTATTCCTCCATTCCCGGGAGCAAAAGATGGGCAAGCTAAAGGAATCCTTCGCAAATACCCTCAATATGACTTAATAGTAACAGGTGATAATCATCAATCTTTTTATGATACTTATGAAGGTAGATTATTGGTTAATCCAGGTTCATTAACCAGACAAAAGGCGGATCAAATAAACTACAGGCCAAGGGTCTTTCTATGGTATGAAGAAACTAATAGTGTGAAAGCGGTTTATATTCCAATCAAGGAAGGAGTAATAAGCAGGGAACATCTGGATAGAGAGGTTCAAAGAGACAAACGAATTGAAGCCTTTATAAGTAGATTAGATAAAGATTGGGACGCTGGTGTATCTTTTGAACAAAATCTTGAGGAATTTAAACGAACGAACGATGTTCGGGAATCAATTATGAATATAATTTATAAATCTATTGAACTATGACAACAGAAGAAAAATTAAGGAATGAGAGAAAAACAGCATTAAGGAAAGAACTGGAATCTTGGGTTGTTGCTTGCAATAAGTACCTGAGAGAAGCTGTTAAAGAAATGGATTGGATAATATTATTAAGAAATATGCATCCATCATATCGTGCGGATTATGCTCGCCAGTTACGTGAGGAAAGAATAATAACAGACGAGCAGGCAAGAGAATTTACTGTAATACTTCAAAGGAGATGAATGAAGCAGGTTTACTTAAATTAAAACAGGAGATAGATGCAGCAAAAACTGCTACATCTGAATTAAAAGGACAGCTAACCACCTTAATGAAACAACTCAAAAAAGATTGGGGGTGTAATTCTATAGAAGAAGCTGAAAAACTGAGTAAGAAAATGAATAAAGATATGATTACGATAGATAATAAAATCAAGGAAGGTTTAAAAGAATTGGAGGAAAAGTATGGAACGTAGAAATTTTCTTATTCAGCAGAATTTACAGGTAGTGGAGAATTAATAGTAGAAGTAAATGAATGATATTCAACAACTCAGGTATAAACTTGAGAAAGAGAAAGGGCAAAGATTTCAACTCATTCAAGGTTTAAATACCTTAAAAGAAGAATTAAGAGTTGCTAAACACTCTTTGCTTCGACATGAAAGAGCAAGGGAGATAGTACGTGAAGTGGGTTTAAAGACTCAACAACAGTTACAATATCACATCTCAGATATAACCTCCCTTGCCCTTGAAGCAGTATTCAATGATCCATACAACTTAACCGTTGAATTTGTGCAGCGACGTAATAAAACAGAATGTGACCTCTACTTTGAAAGGAATGGCAGCAAGGTAGACCCTCTCACTGCCTCCGGAGGCGGTGCTGTTGACGTCGCTGCTTTTGCTTTAAGGATAGCCTCATGGAGTATGACACGCCCAAGAACAAGAAATACAATTATCTTAGATGAACCTTTACGCTTTTTATCAAGAGAGTATCAAGAAAAGGCCTCCCAAATGATAAAAGAAATATCAGACAAACTTGGAATTCAATTTATAATCGTTGCTCATAATCCTACATTAGCTTCATATGCCGATAAGATATTTGGAGTAAAAATTGAGAAAGGAATAACTCAGGTACAATCATATGGAACAACATAGAGCCATAAGCAAAATGATGCTTTCCATAAAAATGGAAGAATTCCTTCCTACTGAATATTTTCCTTATGTCCAGGCACACCTACAAAGAATGTTTGTGGTAGGATGGGAACAGGCACGGAAGGAATTGTGTGCTCATCATAAAAAACGAATAGGGCAGTTTAATAAAGAAGGCACATTATTAAACGAGTTTGGCAGTTTACGGGAAGCAGCCAAAAAGACAGGTTTTAAAGAAACTGGATTATATTCTGCCGTCCTACGGGGCTCCTGTACCCGACAAGGATATTATTGGAAATACATAGATGTGACCCTTACCTTGGAAAACCGAGTATTCTGAATTTTACTCCCACTTTAAGAGAATGAAAATTCTCTTTACCATATCGCTGATATAAATAACCAAACTCTGTATTCTTCTTTGATATATAATCTACTCCTGCACCAAATAAAAATGCCTTAGCATTGCCTCCCGCAAGACCGTAAATGTAAAGACCATTTTTATAGTCTACATAAGGTACTGGTTTCTCTTCAATCTCAGGGTAAGGAATGGAATCAACCTCCTTTATAATTAAGGTAATAGGCTTGTAACTCCAAGTCCTTTCCAATAGAGTCCCCTTCACTTTAAAATCATACCATACATTAATCTCTTTATTGACCAAACTATCTGCATACTCAACAGTATCAGGAGAAACAACTTGCGGATCAGGCAAAGGAGGTTGTGGATCAGGAATTACCACAGGCTTCTCTACCCAAGCAGTATCTATATGTACTGTTGGTGGTTTATCCGCAAGTGCCTTTATAGAATCCCAAACTGCTTGAGATAATAGAATCTGACCTGTCGGAGGACATTTATGTACTCTATATCCTACATAGAAAGAAACAAACAAGGCTGCAATTACCAACCCTGTAATTAATCCATTTACAAACTTTTTATCAGTAGCCATATTTTAAGTATTAAGTCTATTATACATATATCTATTTGCAGGAACTGACGTTTCTGAGTGATAAGTCATTTTTTTAATTATTTCACGATCCACTAAGTCTGGATGTACCCACCAATCTTCTGACTCTCCCCACCAATCAAGTGAGATGTTTGTAACAACTAATTCATAACCATATGACTTTAAATATCTGCGGGACTCCTCTCTAACCGCCTTGTTATCGTCAGCGAACCAATCATGCTCGAATGTAATTACGGCGAACTTATGGAACTGAAGAGGTATCTTCTGTAAGGCTCTAAAGGTTATATCTGCCGGCTCACAATCCAGCTGAAGGTAATCATAATCACCATCAAGCAGGTTTTCATAATCTATCATTGCTGCATCTCCAGTTATTACCTCCGCCTTACGAAACATTTCAAATCTCTTTGTCAGTTCCGGACTTATATCAATAGATATTCCAGACCAACCAAAGTGTCTTTCAAGCAGGAAGGTATTATTTCCCCACCAAGGATCACCACATCCAATCTCAAGCCACTTGCCATTTTGTTTTCCTTTAAGCATTGTAAGGACAAACATATCCTGAAAGGCGTGAGAAAAATTATCAACTATCGTATCTGCTCCAGGAAACTTGAGTCTCAAATCCTGATAATGGCTTTGCTCATATTTCGTAATCTTTTTACTACCATTGCCCAAGTTCTTCAGGTTATTATTTACAGCCTGTGCATATTCGAACGGAATGCCAGGAGTATCCCTCAGTTCTTTAAATAGACGAATTGAGTATGCAAATAATCCAATCCACCAACACGAAAGGGCTTTCTGAAACTTAAAGAAGAAAGGACCTGGATAACTCACATCTGTTTTCAGTAATGGGAAGTCTCCTTTGGCAAAATGTTCCCCAATACAGGAAATACCATAACACTCAGACCATTCCTGAGTTTTCTCATATACCTTGGCTAACCAGAAATATGCCTCAGGTCGTTCCGGAAACAAAGATATTGCTCTCAACAGTATTCCTTTGGTTGAATGACACCTATTACCCAGTCTCTCTATACATACTGCCATTCTTAGTAAACATTCGTAGGATAAAACATTGTTACTGGTAAATTCTGCAGTCCGCAAATAATATGCTATTGCAGCAGAGTTCTGACCTGCGTCCTCATATTTTTTACCTAAGGCAAAATTAGCTTGAGGATCGTAGGGGTGATGTACATAATTGATTAATGTCGTTTTCATCGGTTGTCAATATAAAGCATGAAATAACGTGGTGTTTTGGCAAATTCATCTGTAAGGATATCCTTAGTAAGATTCTGAGAACCATCATAGGTGTAAGCTTCATACTCTTGAAACTTAGAAAGATAAATATCCCTGAATCTACTATATTTAAACATCATTGGCTCATCAAGTAAATGAATCTCCGCAGAAATCTTCTTAACGTGTTTTAAGATCCATTCCAAATTTTCATCATTAAAGAAATCATACTCCCCTCCCTCACAATCAATCTTTAGAAAATCAATATTCTTAATTCCATACTCCTTAATAAATGTTTTAAGGGAGATTCCTTCACCATTGGCTTTTTCCCAGAACTTGTGATTAGTTAGAGGTTCATAAACATTTTCAAATATAAATGGACCATCGTTACTTGCAATACCTTTGTTAATAACAGTAACAATTTTATTATCTGCAAAGTTCTCCTCCATGGTTACACTCAATTCCTTATTGGGTTCCATACTGTAGATATGCTTTGGATTTTTATCCAATGCCATCCGTGTGAATGGACCACAACTTGCCCCAATGTCAACAACCACATCTCCTTCCTCTACTGGAAAGATCATCTGGTAAATATCTCTTTCAAATAACTCCTGTTTAACATTGTAGAAGAACTCTGGATCCTTTTTGAATATACCCCACTTAAAATCAAGGTACTTCAAATTAAACAGAGATTCAACCTTATCTTCTGGAATACGTAATAAGTATGAAGCGTTATCCTGGAAGCCAAATGAAACAAGAAGATCACCCTTAAAGAAATCCATCCCACAACAAAACTCGATTGAACCAGTCATAAACTTAAAAGGTTCACCTACATGGATCAAATCCCAATCCTTATCCCAGACAAGTAATCTATGAGAGTAATCTCCATCCTTTTGTCCAATTTGATTGTTAAACAAATAGGATTGGTGAATCATTGCTATATGATAGCCTTTCCATGGAATAACCTGAGAGCCTCCTCTAAAGTCAGGTAAGCCAGGTATTGTATATTTACATTTGTAAACCTCTTTAGATTTTCCTGTAAAGGGATCTACCTTAACCAATTGTGTAGGATTGCACCATTTAACATAATGGTATGGCATATCAAGAACCGGCATCCAATTCTTTTCACAATAAGAAGTTTCTCCTTCAGGTACTTCAATGCGCATTCTTGTAACCTCAAACATTCTACAATCTTTGGTAATTAATTCTGAGAGTTCCATTCTTCCTTCTCCTCCGATTTTAACATCTCTTCTGACTCCACTCAGAAATAATTTGCCATCCCATTTTACTAATCTACCATCTTCCAAACCAATGAAGTCCCACATGGGTTTTGTATCCAACTTATCTGTTTCCACTTTGGCAAACCCTGTCATTTCAAGATTGTCATGAAAGAAAGCAATATAATTTTTAGTGGTAAGAGTAACATCGTTCTCAGGGTGAATATAAACCAGTGGTCCCCATCTATGGTAGAATAATTCATCCCCTTCACAATGATATAAAACATAATTCACATGACGTACATTAACAATGATCCTTCCGTCCCACACAAAGACGGAAGGGTTCATTAATGTGGTGCCACCTGTATGGCCTGCCGGAATAACAACAGGAGAAATATCACCGCCCTGCAGTAATGTTTCTTTACAAAGCTCCCTAAGCATGATGATTCTCTTCCAGCATTTCGAAGGCTTGTCCCATGATAAGCGGAGCGTAGACTCTGGCTATGGACCGTTTAATTATAGTAATCTCTTCAGCAGTTAGTACAACATCCTCCGAAGAGGCCCGAAGTTTTTTGAAGATGCTATACTTTTCAAGTTTCTTTTTCTCATCATCCTTTTCTTCAGGTGTGAGAATGGCATTAATACAAATGTCCTTCAAAGCAAGGACTCTTCCAGTTTCACTGGGTAATGGTTGAATACCATCAATGCCTTTGAATGTTTCATTAACTTTAATTTTCATTGCTTTAATTGTTTTTGGTTAAACATATAATAATTAGAAATAATGTCTGTTAGGAGAACCTGTATAATACGCCCAGTTCCAATCAATACAATAAGCCGTTCCAGAATATGTACCGTATTGAACCTGAGTGGAACTTGCTGCAACGGAAGTGTATGTTAAACTACCACTTCCTATTTCTACCATGCTTGAATTATATATCCAATAGTCCATACTTCCACTATATGCAGCGTTGGGAGACCAGTTTTTTACGGTTACGACTACCTCCCCTTCCCCATCATCAAAGAATATTGTAGGGTGAAGAAAATGAAAAGTCTCATCATCCACAGTTCCCCAATATCCTTGCATCAGAGACATACTATCAGCTGAATGAGAAGCTCCGGTTGTGTACTTATTTAACTCATCCATCAACGCTGAGAGTGTATGTTCTGTCCCAGATGAATGTTCTACCTCAATAAGGGCAGCATTAAACGATATTTCTCCTGATACTGGTAACATTAAAATGGTTCTTCTGTTATATCCGCCAGTGTTTTATTCCATCCTGCTGCAATAATTGCTTTTAAAATCTTCTTAAAAGCAGTAACTTCTGCTCCGGTAATGGAAGGTTCTGCTGCAAGTAATTCCGTAAAGGTAATTTCTGCCTGAGTATTACTATCGTCCAAAGGATCACTGCTCTGATCTCGGACAGTAGTGTAGATTCTTGCTGATTTTCTTGGCATGTTGATAACAACCTGTTCAGTAATAAAAGCATACTCTCGTTCGGGTACTGTAAATACTTGTTCCATGGTTTAATTTTTTAATTGTTTAATTTCTTTTTCTAACTCATCAATCTTTAATTTAAGTGATTGAATATCTTCGTCTTTTTCAATTTTTAATTCCTTAATAGCGACTGTATTCATAGCTTCCAATCCCAGATGTTTCAATCCTAACCTATCTTTCTCAGGATCATATTTGGAAATAAACGGAAATACTTTCTCAATTTCCTGAGCATTATATCCTGCGTGTAACTCATCAGAATCCTCTTCATCGTATCTAAAAGTTATTGGATTAATTTTATTAAGCTCTCCAAGAACACCTGTTAAATTCTTAACATCATGTTTATACCGTATATCGGAATTAGCAGTAATATTACCTGTAGCATAAATAGCACCACTTACGTAAAGACCATAAGATGTAGAAGCGGTAGTCCTGATTCCTACATATCCATAAGCAGTACCGTCATAAGCTAACATAACATTACCTGCCGTACTTACAGTTCCTCCTCTAATATAAACATGACCGGACTGAGCAGTAGCTACTGCATTTCCTCCTTTAAGATATAAATGCCCACCTGCATAATTAGCCGTTACTGCTGTTCCTGCTATGATAGTCAAATTTCCTCCTGCTGTAGATGCAGGAGCATTTTGCATTCCTATTTGTCTGGCAGAATCCCCATATATGTTCATATCACCATACATGGTAAACCCTGTAGCAGTAATGTTTATTTTAGCTGCTGTATTATACTCTAATGATACAGATATTCCAATTTCAGTAGGATAATCGTAAATTTTTATGGCCCCATAATCTATTGAACCATGACGACCAGAAATGGTCATACTCTCATCGTCGGCATCATAAAGAAATTTTGTTCCTTGTGCTGTGGTAAGATTATACCCAAATAACATCCCAAAAGAAGATGCTGTCCCTGATTTGGTTTGAAAAAAGGTAGTTCCATCATATGTAAGAGTGGATTCTCCTGTAATATGATTTGCCGATTCAACCGTACAAATATATCCATTTGTTGATTCATCCATTGACACTCCACCGCCAGCACCAAGTGAAGAAACTGATCTTTTTGACAGTAACCCTGTACTATTATCAATAGCAACCACGTAGGTTTCTGTTTCATCAGATCCAAGTGCTGTAAGATAAACCACATCCTCAATACTAACACCATGAGCACCAGACATCTCATAAATGTGATCAACATATAATCCTCCAGTTGCTGATATTGAAAGACCTCCGGCAGCCCAGTAACCTCTGATAGCAGGAGTTGTTCCTGTATAAAAATCTATTTCACTGGATTGTAATTGAATATAAGAATCATCCGAATAAGTAATAGTTCCCGCAGCAATATTCATTGTGGTTGCAACAGTCAAAATACTACTTGCAAAAGTAAGACCAGTGGTACCTTCAATAACAGTTGCTGATGTCCACACAGCAATCTGATTATCTAAAGGAGTTCCTGTATTTGAAACATTACCACCTCCACCCATAGAAGCCACTGACCTTTTTGTAAGTAAACCAGTACTATTATCAATAGCAACTACATAGGTTTCTGCTTCATCAGAACCAAGTCCCGTTATATAAACAGAACCTGAAAATGAAGATATACTTAACCCTCCCGCTCCTGTGGTTATGATTCCATTAGTAGTATTATGATATAATTTAAGGCTCTGCGTACTTGATGCTGGATCAGCATTAGAGTATATCCATAACGTAGGATAAGTTGAACCCGAAACTCCCGTTGGATCTGAATGTCTGTAAACATAATCAACAAGACATAAATTATTATATTCCAATCCTAACCTTTGGGTATCAGCTCCTTCCTCCATATAGCCCAGAGGTGTATCAAAATAAGAACCTATGATATAGGTTGGCCCATAAAACCAAGTATAGGTAGAAGCACTAAAATTGACAAGACTGCTTTGAAAGGTAAATCCTCCATCTTGTGTAACGGTATAAACCTTTATATCCGTTCCGGCTTGATTATGGGTATAAAGTTCCAGATTGTTATTTGCTAATGTACCAGTACCTACATATTGCAAATAAAATCCATTATTATATGTTCCTGCATCCGAAACCTCCCATATATTAACATCTCTGTTTCCTGCATTAATATCAATACAACGAGTACCTGTTGAAGCGTAATTAAATGTTATGGGATGATCATCCATTGCAAGTGTACCAGCCATTGTACCTCCTGCCAGTGGAAGATATGTATGGGTATGCCCTATTACAGAAACTTCAGTCCCTGCCGAATATAATTTGGTGGCATAAAAATAACCATCATAATTTAGTCTTGTTGTATTTGTAGGATCTGCAACCTGAGTAGAAAACCTACCTGCTGCATTAGCTGTATAAGGATCATAATGTGTAGAATCCCAATCTAATAAAGTACCATCAATGGGAGTCCCTCCAGTTGTTCCTTGTATACCTTGCGTGCCAGTTCCGGTAGTTCCCTGTATGCCTTGAGTGCCTTGATTACCTTGTATGCCTTGAGTACCTTGTGGACCTTGTATACCTTGAATACCTTGACTCGTACCTGATTGACCTTGTATACCCTGAGTGCCTTGATTACCTTGTAATCCAGTAGTTCCTTGACGTCCCTGAATACCTTGAGTACCTTGAGGACCTTGTATACCTTGAATACCTTGTGAGGTTCCTGATTGACCTTGAATACCCTGAGTTCCTTGATTGCCTTGAATACCCTGTGTTCCTTGTCTACCCTGTATACCTTGTGTTCCTTGAGGACCTTGTATTCCTTGAATTCCTTGACTTGTTCCCGACTGCCCTTGTATACCTTGAGTTCCTTGATTACCCTGCAATCCAGTAGTTCCTTGTCTACCCTGTATACCTTGAGTACCTTGAGGTCCCTGTATACCTTGAATTCCTTGTGAAGTTCCTGACTGTCCCTGAATACCCTGTGTACCCTGATTACCTTGTATTCCTTGAGTACCCTGGTTGCCTTGTATACCTTGAGTTCCTTGAGGTCCCTGTATACCTTGAATACCTTGAGATGTTCCACTCTGTCCTTGTATTCCTTGTGTACCCTGATTACCTTGTAATCCGGTGGTTCCTTGTCTACCTTGAATACCTTGAGTACCCTGTGGACCTTGAATACCCTGTATGCCTTGACTTGTCCCACTTTGACCTTGAATACCTTGAGTGCCTTGGTTACCCTGTATACCTTGAGTGCCTTGGTTACCCTGTATACCTTGAGTACCTTGAGGACCTTGGATGCCTTGTATACCTTGAGATGTTCCACTTTGTCCTTGAACACCTTGTGTACCCTGATTACCCTGTATACCCTGAGTTCCTTGGCGTCCCTGTATACCCTGAGTTCCTTGTGGTCCTTGTATCCCTTGTATACCCTGAGAAGTGCCTGATTGCCCTTGAATACCTTGAGTTCCTTGATTACCCTGTACACCTTGAGTTCCTTGGTTACCCTGTACACCTTGAGTACCTTGGTTACCCTGTATACCTTGAATGCCTTGTGAAGTACCTGACTGACCCTGTATGCCTTGAGTACCTTGGTTACCTTGTATGCCTTGAGTACCTTGTCTGCCTTGTATTCCTTGAGTTCCCTGTGGACCTTGAATACCTTGTATACCTTGGGACGTTCCACTCTGACCTTGTATTCCCTGAGTACCTTGATTTCCCTGTATTCCCTGAGTACCTTGATTTCCCTGTATTCCTTGCGTACCTTGATTTCCTTGAATACCTTGCGTACCTTGTGATGTACCTGACTGTCCTTGTATACCCTGTGTTCCTTGGTTTCCCTGTATACCTTGAGTACCTTGCCTACCTTGAATACCTTGAGTACCTTGAGGTCCTTGTATACCTTGGATTCCCTGACTTGTACCCGACTGTCCTTGAATACCTTGCGTGCCCTGAGGACCTTGAATACCTTGAGTACCTTGACTTCCCTGCAGTCCGGTAGTTCCTTGTGGTCCTTGAATGCCTTGTATACCTTGACTTGTACCACTTTGTCCTTGAATACCCTGTGTACCTTGGTTACCCTGAATACCTTGAGTACCCTGTGTACCTTGATTTCCTTGCAGTCCGGTAGTACCTTGAGGTCCTTGTATTCCTTGTATTCCCTGACTTGTACCTGATTGACCTTGTACTCCTTGAGTACCTTGGTTTCCCTGTATACCTTGAGTACCTTGGTTTCCCTGTATACCTTGAGTACCTTGGCTACCCTGTATGCCTTGAGTACCCTGACTTGTACCACTTTGTCCTTGAATACCTTGCGTTCCTTGATTACCCTGTATACCCTGCGTACCCTGTATACCCTGCGTACCTTGTGTTCCTTGAGGACCCTGCGTACCTTGTGTTCCTTGTGAAGTACCTGACTGACCTTGTATTCCTTGAGTGCCTTGATTACCTT
>Ga0102851_10000221_pt1 | contig 26066 bp, 23 predicted proteins | sample Mud3Dept3metaG_FD_79558 | JGI IMG/M metagenome (GOLD analysis project Ga0102851, IMG submission 79558) | Freshwater wetland microbial communities from Ohio, USA, analyzing the effect of biotic and abiotic controls - Mud 3 Core 4 Depth 3... | ecosystem: Environmental > Aquatic > Freshwater >... | reverse complement strand
CCGGAATCACGAGCATGCCGTCCCTCCCCGCCGCCGCGAGATGCAGTGCCGCCTGAGTTACCGCCGCGGCCGTCCCGGCGTTCCCGGCATCAGCCAATACGAATGCACCGGACGCCTGCGCCATGGCCGCCGCAGCGGCGTCGCCCGTAATCACCATGATGCCGGCGAGCGAATGCGTGCGCGCCAGCGCGCTCAGCACATCCGCCAGCATGGCGCGTGCCAATGCTACCCGTTCGTGGCTTGCGAGATCCGGCGCGAGCCGCCGTTTCGTCCGGGCGAACAGTTTGACCGGAACGACGGCCCAAAGCCCTTGGCTTGCGCTCATGCAGTCGGGATGGCGCCGGCAGCACTGCCGGCGATTCCGGTGATCCGGATGCCGGCACCATCGACCTTGTATCTCCGGTTGATGCCGATGAGAACGGACGTCAACGCTTCCGCCGCCACCGAGTTGGCGATGGGTCCCCCGTCGATACCACGCGTGCCGATGGCAGCGGCGAGCGCGATAACGATGTCGCGCGCCTCGCGGTCGTTGCCGAAAACCAGCACGTCGCAATCAACCGCACCGCCGGAGCGCAGCTTGGCGGCTCCGACATGGTGGAACGCCGACACCACCCGGACGCTTTCGCCGAGCAGCGCCTGCGCGATCTGCGCGGCCGAGCCTTGCGCAGGCAATTGCACGAGCGACACCTTGGGCGGAACGAGCGGCACGACCGCATCGACCACGATTTTTCCGGCGACGCAATCCCTGATCTCTTCGAGGATCGCCGCATGGTTTGAAAACGGCACCGCGATCACGACGATGTCGCCGGCGTGGGCCGCATTTGCATTATCATCGCCGCGGGCAGGCGGCGCGCCGTTCCCCGGCTTGATCTCACGGGCAGCGGCTGCCCCCTTCTCCCGCGAGCGCGAACCGATTACCACCGGATAACCCGCGGCGGCCCAGCGCATGGCAAGGCCCAGGCCCAGCGCGCCCGTGCCCCCGATGATCGCCAGGGTCGGGCGATTCTGCGCTGTCGTGGCTGTCATTGGGTGTGAACTCTCAGTCCAGCGCCATTTCCGGCAGCGGCACGATCTTCACGCCGGCCGCCTCGAGGGCCGCGCGTACGGTGCTTGCGAGCACAATCGCGGTCGGCCCGTCGCCATGCACGCACAGCGTGTCGATGCGCCCCGGAATCCGCTTGCCATTGCGCGAAACGATCTCGCCGTTCACCACCATTTGAACGGCACGCCCAGCCGCGACCGCCGGATCGTGGATCACAGCTCCCGGGATTTTCCTCGAGGTTAGATTGCCATCGTCATCGTAGAGACGATCGCAGAAAGCTTCGCGCGCGACCTTGAGGCCAAGCGTGCGGCCTGCTTTTTCCATCTCCGAGCCGACATTGGCGACATAGATGATGTTGCGGTCGACCGCCTTGATCGCGCGGCCGATCGCCAGCGCGTATTCCGCGTTCTCAGCCGCCATGTTGCTGAGAGCGCCGTGCGGCTTCAGGTGCGTGACTTTCTCGCCCACGTAAGCGGCCATCGCCTGCAGCGCACCGATCTGGTAGGCGATAAGGTATTCGAGATGCTCCGGGTTCATGTCGATGCGGCGGCGTCCAAAGCCCCACAGATCGTTGAATCCGGGATGCGCACCGATGCTCACTCCTTCCTCCTTGGCGCGCTGCACGACGTGCCGCATGGTGAGCGCGTCGCCGGCATGCATGCCGCAGGCGATGCTCGCGGAACGCACGATCTTGAGCAAGGCATCGTCGTCGCCAATGTTATATGCGCCGAACCCCTCGCCCATGTCTGCATTCAGGTTTACCACCCGCGTCATCATTCGCCTTTCATTCCGCGTTCTGCATCTTCGCCCGCCGGTTGCGTTACTGTCAACCTGCCATCGGGATATCCACCCCATTCGTCACGACCGCGCGAACTTGATAATATTCGCCCGTCTGCGTGGCGATGAAACACACGCGTCGGCGTGGCATGCGGGCAAAAGGAAAGCGTGATGAACGATAGCTTCCGCGGATTTCTTGCGCGACTGCGCCGGCGGCGCGCATTCGAGGCCGGCCGCAGGGGCGGCACATGCCGTCGGGCGGTCACGGGGTGACGGTGCGGTTTCTTCCCGCGGGCGATACCGCGCTGACTGTCGAGTTCGGCGATGGCATCGATCGCGCATTGAACGATAGTGTCCTGCGCCTGAGCGCGCGGGTGCGTGCGGCGCAACTGCGGGGCGTCGTCGAGACGGTACCGACGTTTCGCTCGCTGATGGTGCACTACGATCCGCTTGCCACTGACGGCGCGAGTCTGACCGCCGCGCTCGAAAATCTCCTCGATGAAAACCGCGGCGAAACGCAACCGGTAAAGCTGTGGCGGATTCCGGCCTGCTATGCGGCGAGCCATGCCCCCGATCTCGCGGAAGTGGCGCAACACACCGGCCTCAGCGCCGCGGACATTGTCCGCCTCCATAGCGGCGGCGCGCGCTATCACGTTTACATGATCGGCTTCGTGCCCGGCTTTCCTTACATGGGGGAGCTTCCCGCGCCACTGGTTCTGCCGCGGCGCGCCGATCCGCGCGTCCGCGTTCCAGCCGGATCGATCGCGATCGCGACCAACATGACGGCAATCTATCCGCTGGAGAGCCCGGGCGGATGGCATCTGATCGGCGCGACTCCCGTGCGCCTGTTCGATCTGCGCCGCCCCCGGCCTGCCTTGCTCAGCCCCGGCGACGCAGTTCGGTTCGAGCCGGTCACCGTCCGCGAATTCGATGCCATTCGTGCCGCGGTCGCGGCCGATGCCTACCAAGTCCCGTGTGAAACGGTCGCCGCATGATGCCGGCGCTGGAGGTGATCGCACCCGGGCTTCACACGACCGTTCAGGACCGGGGACGGATCGGTTACCAGGACATCGGCGTGCCGGCTTCCGGCCCGCTGGATCGCATCAGCCTCAGCCTCGCGAATGCGCTGGTCGGCAATCCGCCTGGCACACCGGTGCTCGAGGTGCTGCTGCAAGGGCCGACATTGAAGGTCAGCGCGGAATCCGCACGCGTTGCGCTCGCCGGCTGCGGCGCGGGAATCGAAATTCGCTCAGGCAACGCGCGCACGATTCCGGCCGGCCGCAGCGTGCGTCTTGCGCGCGGCGAGGTTTTCCGGATCGGGGCGCTGGGCGACTCGGTCTGCGCTTATCTCGCGATCGAAGGCGGTCTCGATGTCCCGCTGGTCCTCGGCAGCGCCTCGACCTATGTCCGCGGCGCAATCGGCGGCTTTCACGGGCGCCGTCTGCAAGCCGGCGACATCGTGCCCCTGAAGCTCGCCGGCGCGATCGTTCGCGAAGAGCGCGCGTTATCGCGGCCGCTCGAACTCGCGCTTGACCAACCGATCCGCGTGGTCCTCGGCCCGCAAGCCGATTATTTCACCGCCGGCTCCGTGCAGACTTTTTTGGCGGCGGACTATACCGTGTCGCCTCAGGCCGACCGGATGGGCTACCGTCTCACCGGACCGGTACTGGCGCACGCCAAAGGCTACGACATCGTCTCCGACGGGATCGTCGCGGGAGCGGTCCAGGTTCCGGGCGCGGGCCTGCCGATTGTGCTGATGGTCGACCACCAGACGATCGGCGGCTACCCGAAGATTGCCACCGTGATTTCAGCTGACATTCCGGTCATCGGGCGCCGCAAACCCGGCCGTCCGATCCGCTTTGTCGCCGTCAGCGTGCCCGAGGCCGAGCGTCTGCGAAGGGAACAGGAAGCGGCGATCCGGCTGGAAGTGGAAAATCTCCTGGCCTGTTGAGCGCGAATGATGAAACCCAGCCAGTCTCACATCCACACGATCCGCAATCTGCGCTATCACGTGCGCACCTGGGGTGACGCGGGCGCCACGCGGATGTTTCTGCTGCACGGCTGGATGGATGTCTCGGCGTCGTTCCAGTTTCTGGTCGATTGCTTCGCGCGCGATTGGTACGTGATCGCACCGGACTGGCGCGGTTTCGGCCTGAGCGAATGGGCGCGCGAGGGCTACTGGTTCCCCGATTACTACGCCGACCTCGACGCGCTGCTGGAAATTTATCAGCCGGATGCTCCGGTCAACCTGCTCGGGCACAGCATGGGCGGCAACGTCGCCTGCAATTATGCCGGCATCCGCCCGGCGCGCGTCGCGAAACTGATTTCGATGGAGGGCTTCGGTTCGTGGCGCACCTCGGCGGACAAAGCACCCGCACGTTACGAGCAGTGGCTCGGCGAATTGCGCGATCCGCCCGCATTCAAATCGTACTCGTCATTCGACGCGGTTGCCGCGCGCCTGCGGCAAAACAATCCGCGGCTCGCCGACAACCATGCGCATTTTCTCGCGCTGCACTGGGCCAAGCAGGTCGCCCCCGGCGAAGTGGTGCTGCGCAGCGATCCCCGGCACAAAATCGTGAATCCGGTCTTAAGCCGCATCGAGGAGATACTTGCGTGCTGGCGCCGCATCAGCGCGCCGGTGCTGTGGATCGCGGGGGCCGATTCCAAAGCGCCCGGCTGGCGCGCCGACAGCGCCGCGCAACTCGCGGAGCGCAAAGCGGCATTCCGGGATTTCCGTGAACTCACGATCGAGAACTGCGGCCACATGATGCATCACGACCAGCCCGCCCAGCTTGCGGCCATCATCGAGGGTTTCCTCACCGGGCCGTGATTCGGCCGCCGCACTGCCGGTGACCCGGCGCGCACGCGCTTGCGATGCGCATCACGGCACAGAGCTTCTATGCCACTGCGGCGCCGTCGGTTGATTGCAGATGTCGTTGCGGGGCACGGCCTAATCGTGCTGCGCATCCGGGCCCTAGCGCTGCACTTTGATACCCGCGGTCGCCACGACCTTCGCCCATTTCCGCAAGTCGCTGGACATCGCGGCGGCAAATTCCTCCGGCGTGCCGGTGCGCGGATCGGCGCCCTGCTTTGCCAGCAGCTCGCGCATTTCCGGAACGTGCAGGATGCTGTTGATCTCCCGGTTGATCCGGTCGATCACCGGCTTTGGCATCCCTGCCGGACCGATCACCCCGTACCAGCCGCTCACCTCGTAGCCTGACACGCCGGAGTCCTGGATGGTCGGCACGTCGGGCAACGCAGATGCGCGCTGCGCGGTCGTGACGCCCAGCGCGATCAGTTTGCCCGACCGGATAAACGCAATCGACGCCGGAATCGAAGGGAAAGCGAAATGCAGATGGCCGCCGATCAGGTCGATCATCGCCAGTCCCTGGCCCTTGTAGGGTACGTGTGTGTACTCGATTCCGGCGAGGATCTTGAGCAGTTCGGCGGACATGTGGCTGGGTGATCCCACGCCGGAAGTCCCGTAACTCAGCTGTCCCGGTCGTGCGCGGGCCAGTGCGATGAACTCCTTGATCGTCCTGGCCGGGATCGAGGGGTGAATCACCAGGACGTTCGGCACCAGTGCCACGATGGCGATGGCTGAAAAATCCTGCAGCGGATCGAACGGCAGCTTGGGATAAATCGACGCGTTGATGACGAAACCTTCCGGAATCATCTGGATGGTGTAGCCGTCGGGCGGCGCCTTCGCCGTGATCTCACCCCCGATAATGTGGTTCGCGCCGGGCCGGTTGTCGATCACGACTTGCTGCCTGAGGTTCGCGCCCAACTTCGTGCCGATGGTTCGGGCGAGGATTTCCGTGGCCCCGCCGGGAGCGACGCCGACGACAAACCGGATCGGTTTGCTGGGGTAGTCCGGCTGTGCGGACGCCGTTCCCGCTGCGAACGCAAGGCAAAAAGCGGCAATGACGCGCGCCGGATGGCGATTCTTCAGCTTCGCATGCATGAGTCTCCTCCATTCTGTTTCGGGACGGGGCCGGGCTGCCGTTTTTCTTCACGCGCGCCGATCTTTGTTGATACTTTACTCCGGTCCCGGCCGCGGGAGAAATATCTGGAGGAATGGGCCGGAGTCAAGGTCGTTGGGGCCGCGCCTGGCTAAAGACCGGCGTTCTGCGCGATGTATTCGGCAAGCGCCGCCCACTCCTGCTCCCCGAAACCGCCGGCGATGGCATCCAGGTGCTGCCCGCGAATGAGGCTCGCAGACGGCATCGGCACGCCGGTATCGCTTCCGGCAGCGAGCGCGAGCTCGACATCCTTCAGACCGAGTCTCAGCGGAAACGTCGTGGGCACGAACGCCTTGTCGATCATCATTCGTCCGTAGCTCTTGTACACGGGGGCGCTGAACGAAGTGCTGGTGATGATGCTGAGAAACGTGGCCGGGTCGACTCCCGACTTGCGTACGAGCGCAAACGCCTCGCCGAGGCTCGTGATCACCGTCGCCAGCAGGAAATTGCGCGTGATCTTTACGAGATTGGCCTGAGACGGCTCGGTGCCGACGATGAACGCATTCCGGCCGAGCGCGTCGAAAACCGGCTTGCAGCGCGCAATTGCAGCCTCACTGCCGCCGGCGACGATGTCGAGCAGCCCTCGCGCCGCCGCATCCGGGCGACCGAAGACCGGCGCCGACACGTAGTGACTGCCCGCGGCAGCGTGGAGCCCCGTCAGCCGCTTGCCCATCGCCAGGCTGACCGATGCCATGTTGAGATGGATGCCGGACGGCGGCATCCTGCCGGCGAGGTCCGGCGTAACCCAGACCGCCTCGACTGCCGCATCGTCGGCCAGCATGGTGATCACAATCTCCGCGTCCAGCGCCTGCATCGGCGCCGCAGCGACTTGCGCTCCCTTCGCCCGCAACGGTTCCGCCGCGGCGGGACTCCGGTTGTAGACGGTAAGCTCGTGTCCCGCCTCGAGCAATCTCCCGGCCATGGCCTTGCCCATTTGCCCAAGCCCTATGAATCCGACCTTCATCGGGTGCATCCCTTCAACCGGCGACACCGCCTGACGAAATGTTAGCATTTCGGCGCACTGCCAAGTCCGGGATCCCGGCATTTGCGGCACACGCAGAACAAGCAGTGGGCCTGCCAGGGCCGCCCGCCGCGCTTTTTTTGTTACTGGACAAACCCAAACAGTAGGGCTAGATTGTTGCCCTCGATCCAGGGACAGGCGCTTAGGTTATCGGCAATGACGTGGATCGAAGTCAAATAATCGGGAGAGAGACATGAACCGCATTTCCAAGTTGTTGCTGACCGTTGCTGCCTGCACGATTTGCGCCGCCCCTCTCGCGGCACAAGAACTCACCGGCACGCTGAAGAAAATCAAGGACACCGGCGTGATCAAGATCGGACATCGTGACGCCTCGATCCCGTTTTCGTACCTGGACGACAAACAGAGGCCGATCGGTTACGGCGTCGATATCTGCCTGAAGATAGTCGATGCGGTCAAGGCGCAGATCAAGATGCCCAAACTCAAAGTCGAGTTCGTTCCCGTTACTTCCCAGACCCGCATTCCGATCCTGACCGGCGGCAACATCGACATGGAATGCGGCTCCACCACCAACAGCGTCGAGCGCCAGAAGCAGGTCGCCTTCGCGCCCACCTACTTCATGACCGGCACCAAAATCATCGTCAAGAAGTCCTCGGGCATCAAGGGCTACGACGATCTCAAGGGCAAGACGGTAGTCTTCACGGCAGGCACGACCAACGAGCGTGCAATGAAAGCCTATAACGACGAGAAGAAGCTCGGCATCAACTTCATTCCGTCCAAGGACCACGCCGAGTCGTTCCTGGCCGTCGAAACCGGTCGTGCCGCGGCGTTCCCGATGGACGACATCCTGCTCTACAGCCTGCGCGCCAGCGCCAAGAACCCGGCCGACTACGTGATCGTCGGCGAGTTCCTGTCGGATGACCCGTACGGAATCATGATGCGCAAGGACGATCCGGCGTTCAAGAAACTGGTGGACGACACCGTGACGGGCCTCTACAAGAGCGGTGCAATCAACAAGATCTACGCCAAGTGGTTCCAGTCGAAAATTCCGCCCAAGGGTGTCAACCTGAACGTGCCGATATCGGACGTGCTCAAGGAACTGATAAAGAATCCGAACGACAAGGGCGTCGAGGCCTGCGGCAAAATGAAGTGTTAATCCTGCTGCCGGCAAAGTCTTAAGAAAAATCGGGGACTTCGCTCCCCGATTTTTTTGTACCCTCATCCGCGCTACACTATCGCGATCATGGACTTCAGCGTTTTTTTCCAGCAGGCATTCTCCGGCGGCGGCATCTACCTCGACTGGGTGCTGTCAGGCATCAAGTGGACATTGTTGGTGTCCATCCTCGGCTGGATCATCGCGTTCTCGGTGGGCTCAGTGCTGGGCGTAATGCGCACCACGCCGCTCGCGATCCTGCGCGCGCCCGCCACCGTCTACGTCGAAGTCTTCCGCAACATCCCGCTGCTGGTGCAGATGTTCATCTGGTACTTCGTGCTGCCCGAAATCGTTCCCAAGGGCATGGGGGACTGGCTGAAGACCCGGATGCCGATGCCGGAATTCTGGAATGCCGTGCTGTGCCTCGGCTTCTACACTGCTTCCCGCGTCGCGGAACAGGTGCGCTCCGGAATTCAATCGATCCCCCGGGGCCAGACCGAGGCGGGCCTCGCGATGGGTCTCACGCGCTGGCAGGTCTACCGCCACGTACTGTTGCCGATGGGCTATCGCATCGTCATCCCGCCGCTCACCTCCGAGTTCCTGACCATTTTCAAGAACTCGTCGGTTGCGCTCACGATAGGAGTGCTGGAACTCACCGCACAGGCGCGGCAGATTTCCGAATACACGTTCCGCACGTTCGAAGTCTTCACCGTCGCTACCGTGGTTTACGCGCTGATCACGCTGACGGTGACGCTGGCGATGCGCGCGCTCGAGAACAAAGTGCGGGTGCCCGGCTATATCGGCAGTACTGCGAAATAGCGCGCCATGTTTTCCGGCTTTGATTTCGACGTCATCTCACGCGCGCTGCCCTATATGGGGCAGGGCATGCTGTTTACGCTGGGGTTGACGCTGCTCTCCATGCTCGGCGGCATTATCCTCGGCACGCTGCTCGCGCTGATGCGGCTGTCGCATTTAAAGTTGCTCAACGTGCCCGCGGGCGGTTATGTCAACCTGCTGCGCTCGACGCCCCTGATCCTGGTGATTTTCTGGTTCTATTTCCTGGTTCCGATCGCGATCAAGAAGATCTCGGGCGATGCCTATGCCGAGGGGCTCGGACCGTTCCACTCGGCGCTGATCGCCTTCACGATGTTCGAAGCGGCCTACTACTGCGAGATCATGCGTGCCGGCATCCAGAGCGTGCCGCGCGGCCAGGTTGACGCCGCCTATGCGCTTGGCCTCACCTATGGGCAATCCATGCTGAAAGTGATCCTGCCTCAGGCGTTCCGCAACATGGTCCCGATCCTGCTCACGCAGGGCATCATCCTGTTCCAGGACACTTCGCTCGTCTACGTGGTCGGGCTCACCGACTTCATGGGCGCGGCGAGCAAGGTCGCGCAGCGCGACGGGCGGCTCGTCGAGATGTATTTGTTCGCGGCGCTCGTCTACTTCGTGCTTTGTTTCTCGGCCTCGCATCTCGTCAAACGGCTGCAGTTGCGTTACAACGTCGGGCGTTAAGGAACTGTCATGATCGAGATCAAAAACATCAGCAAGTGGTATGGCGCATTCCGGGTTCTCACCGACTGCACCACCAAAATCGAAAAAGGCGAAGTCGTCGTGGTGTGCGGGCCGTCGGGCTCGGGCAAGAGCACGCTGATCAAATGCGTTAACGGGCTCGAGCCGTTCCAGCAGGGCGACATCATCGTCGATGGCGTATCGGTTGCGGCGCAAGACACCAACCTGCCGCGATTGCGCTCGCGCATCGGCATGGTGTTCCAGAACTTCGAGCTGTTCCCGCACATGAGCGTGACCGATAACATCAACCTCGGCCAGATCAAGGTACTCGGCCGCTCGCGCGAAGCCGCAGCCGAGAAAAGCCTGCAACTGCTCGAGCGCGTCGGGCTGAAAGAGCAGGCGGCCAAATATCCCGGGCAGTTGTCAGGCGGTCAGCAGCAGCGCGTCGCGATCGCGCGCGCGCTGGCGATGGACCCGATTGCAATGCTGTTTGACGAGCCGACCTCGGCGCTCGACCCCGAGATGATCAACGAGGTGCTCGACGTCATGGTCAAGCTCGCTCAGGAAGGCATGACCATGATGGTGGTCACGCACGAGATGGGATTCGCGCGCAAGGTCGCCCACCGCGTGGTCTTCATGGACGAGGGACGTATTGTCGAAGATGCAAAGAAAGAGGATTTCTTCGGCAGCCCGCGTTCCGATCGCGCGCAGCAATTCCTGTCGAAGATCCTGCATCACTGATGCCTGGGGCCCCTGTCAGGGGCTTTCGGCCAACCGGTCACGGTTTTCGGGTCACCGGAACGGTCGTGTCGTCGCGGGCACTGTCTTTACCGTCAGCAGGTTTCGCGGGCGCTGGAGCGGCATCGAAATCGATCGTGCCAACCGCCGGCGCAGCTTTATCGGCATCACCCCCGGGCGCGGCGGGTGGTTGCATTCCATCCGGGAATTCGAACATGAGCCCGGGCGCGGCAAACTCCGGCTCCGGTGCGGCTTCGGGCGCGGCGGGCGGTTGCATTTGCGCGGGGAATTTGAGCGTGGAATCGGGGGCGGCAACCGCCGGTGCGGCTTCGGCCGCGGCGTGTGCGGCGCCTGTGTCCCGGGCGCTGTCCTTTGCTTCCACCGCAGGCGCCATCTCCCCCGACGGCGCGCCCACTGGGCTATTGACCGCGCCGGGCGTTTTATCGGGCGCAGCGGGCGACTGTATTCTGTCCGGAAATTTGAGCGTGGAATCGGGGACCGCAATCGCCGGTGCGGCTTCAGCCACGGCGTGTGCGGCGCCTGCGTCGCGAACGCTGTCCTGCACTCCCAACGCGCGTGCCATCTCGCCCAACGTCGCCCCCAGCGGGCGGTTGACCGCGCCATCGGTTTGGGCAGGCGCGTTGTGCGCGGGTTTTTCGAATGCAGCCTTTTCTTTGCGCCTGGCGTAAATCTGCGACAGCTTGAGTTTGGCTGCTTCGTTCGCCGGATCTCGATCGAGAACTTCTTTCAGAATTTCCTCAGCCTGTTGGTCCCGGCCAAAGCCGAGAAACAGCTCGGCCTCGGCAAGCGGATCATTCACCAGCGGGTCGATGTCCGTGACCTGCGTGCGGCGACGGCGCGCCAACCAGTAGCCCGCGCCGCCGAGCAATGCGAGCAATCCGCCGCCAGCCAGATACAAAGGTTCCGCGAGAATCTGATCAATCATGTCAGGCGGCGCCTGCACAATTTCGATCGGCTTGGGCTTGGGTTTGGGTTGTTGCGGCGGCCCGGCCGCCGCAGGTTGCGCTGCAGGCGCGGCTTGTTCACCACTCCTTGGCGCTTCTGCGGTCAGCCCGGTTTTAGCGGGCTCGGTCTTGGCCGGTTCCGGTTGCGCGACCGGGTCGACCTTCACCAGCGGTGCGGCTCCCGGCTGCGCTCCGGGCGCCGGCTGCGGCAAGGTTCCCGCTGCCGCTAGGCCGGGCAACCGCTCCGTGATTTCGATCCGCCGCCGCATGTTCGCGACGGTTTGCTCGAGCTTCGCGACAAGCTGGTTGGCTTCCGTCAACGCTTTCTCGAGCGCATCCAATTCCGCTTCGAGCACGCGCAGGCGTTCCGTGACCTCGCGCGGCGCGCCCTTGCCGTCGCCGGTCCTGCCTGGAGGCTCGCCCTTGGACAACCTCAGCACGTCCATCGGCGTCTCCTTGCCCGCCGCCTGGTCGCGCACTTTCTTCATCGCTTCGGCCTGCGCGGTTGCAGCCGCCGGCAGTTCCTCCGGAATGCGCAGCATACTGCCCGCATACAGAACGTTCATATTGTCGCCAAATGCTTCGCGATTCGCGTGATAAAGGCTGACCAGCATTTGCTCGAGTGCGACGCCCTCGGGTTTGACGCGGGCGGCTATTTTGGAGAGCGTGTCGCCGCGCTTGACCGGACCATATTCTTTGCTCTCGGTTCCAGCCGGGGCGGCAGCACGCGTGACAGCTGGCGCCTTTGCGGCAGGCCTGGCCTTGGCCGGCGCGGTGGGCGCGAGTGCCTGCGATTCAAGCGTTCTGACCGGAGCAGCAGCACGCGCAACAGCCGGTGCCGTCGCGGCAGGCTTGGCCTCAACCGGCGCGGTGGAAGCAGGCGCTTGCGATTCAAGCGTAACGGCAGGCGCCGACACGACTGGCGGCACGACCTGCACGATCGGCGCACCCGGCGTATATCCGGGCGGATCAATCAGCGCGGTGTACTCGCGCACCAGATGTCCCTGCGGCCAACTCAATTCAACCAGCAGATCGATGAAAGGCTCGTTGACCGGGCGCGTCGAAATGATCTTGATGTAAGGCCGGCCGTCAGAGCGACGTTCGACGCTCACGCGCACGCCAATCAGCGCCGGGCTGTACTGGACGTTGGCCTTGGTGAAAGCTTCGGGTGAAGCAATGCGCGCCTGGAGCGCAGCGAGTTCCTGCTCCTGCACCGATACGAGATCGACTTCCGCCAGGAGCGGCTGGCCCAGCGCTGACACAATGGTGAGTTTTCCCAACCCGGCGGCGTGAGCAACGCAGGGCAGCACCAGTAACATGCCCGCCCAAAACCATGTTTTATATGATGTTATTTTCAACGCCCACCCACTTGCTGTATTCTGAAACAAGCAGACTACGTGTCGATGGCCCGATACTGACCCGGATTGCGCACGGAATCCTGAACGACCCCTTGTGAACCGCAGTATGCCTCAGGTAACGGTTGTTTTCTAGGTATAAAATAAACGGCCGTGTCCCCCTCAAGCAACGCTCAGAAAGTCGCGACGGCTGGCGACGATTCTGCGCAGAAGTTGATTATGGAAGATCTGGATTTCACCAAGAACGATCAGAAAGTCGCGAAGGCCGGCGCGGCTACTCCGCACGAACTGATTGCGGAAGATCTGGATTTCACCAAGCCTTCAGAAAGCGCGATTTACGATCCGGCCACCGCGTTGGCGTTTTTCCAGTTTGTAGGAACCAGCGAGAGCGTCGCGCAGGGCGAAACGTTCTTCGTTGAACAACAAAAGACGGATAGCCTGTTTCATAGAGGCGCAAAGATGTATCTGCTGGTCGAGGGCGAAGTGAAACTGGTGATCGGCAAGAAAGCTATCGATATCCTCAAGCCCGGTGAAATCTTCGGCGAAATGGCCCTGATCAGCGGGATGCGGCGCAGTGCGACGGCGGTAGCCAAGACCGCCTGCCGTGTCCTTTCCATGCAAATGAGCCAATTCCATCAAGCGCTGAGCCGCACGCCGGAATTTGCGCTCATGCTGATGAGCATCATGATCAACCGTTTGCGCCTGACCACTGCGCGGTTGGGCATGAAGCATGCGCTGCCGGCTGCCAACAAGTTGCGTGAAAGCCAGGTTTTCGAAGCAGCAATCCTTGCCGGTCTCCTGAGCGAAGCACGCAGTATTGCGCAGACGCGCTTGGCGCCAGGCTCACCGATCATGACCGCCGGTGAGACCGGCTATTGCATGTACGTGGTGCTGGAAGGCAGCGTCGCGGTTTCCGTGCAAGGCAAAGTCGTGGAAAGAGTCGGTCCCGGCGGCGTGATTGGCGAGATGGCGCTGATCGACCAGTCTCCGCGCGCTGCGAGCGCGGTTGCTGAAACGGGCTGCATGCTGCTGCCGATCAGCCGCAACGATTTCCTCGCCTTGATCAGGAACAAACCCTCGTTCGCGGTGGCGCTGCTGAAGAACCTCGCCGATCGGTTGAGGTTCATGACGTCGCATATTCCGACGAACTGAATCAACGATGCGCAGGGTCAGGACCTCACCTCCCGTGGGGCGTGAGAATCTGGCGTATGGCTTTGACGTCCTGCAGTTTGTCGAAACCCGCGTTCAGCTCGTCGAACCCGATGTGGCCGTCGATCAACCGGTCGACCGGCAGGCGGCCCTCCTGGTACAGACGTATGAACCTTGGAATGTCGCGCACCGGCACGCACGACCCCATGTAGCTGCCGCGAATGGACTTCTCCTGCCCGACCAGATCGCACTGGTTGAAGCTGAAGGAAGCAGTCGCCGCGGGAAGACCGGCAACTACCACGGTTCCGCCATACTGGACAATCGCGTAAGCCGTGGTCATCGCGTCGATGCTGCCGGCCAGCTCGAAGGCATAGTCGACGCCGCCGCCCGTCAACGCGCGCACCTGCTCGACGCAATCGGCATCCCGGGCGCATACCACATGCGTGGCGCCGACCTTGCGCGCGACTTCCAGCTTGGCCGGCTCGCGGTCGATTGCAATGATCGTCCCGGCACCGGCTAATCTCGCGCCGAGCACCCCGTTCAATCCAACCCCGCCCAGACCCACGATTGCCACCGTGTCTCCTGCACGAATGCGCGCCGTATTGACCACGGCGCCCACGCCGGTCATGACGGAACAGCCGAACAGCGCCGCATCCTCAAGCGGCATGTCCTTGTCGATTACGACTACACTGCCACGATCGACCACCGCGTACTCGGCCATGCAGGACAGCCCCGAATGATGGCCGATGCGCTCCCCGTTCAGAGCGGTGATTCGACCCCCGCCTGCCATCAGGCCGCCAGCCGCCTTTGCAACGCGTGCCCGCTCACAGACTTGCGGCCGCCCCTCGAGACAGCGCCGGCAGCGGCCACACGACGCCGAGAACTGGAACACCACGTGGTCTCCGGCGTGAACATCGTCGATGGCCGAGCCGACCTCGACGATTTCGCCGGATCCTTCGTGACCCAGGGCCATTGGCACCGGGCGTGGACGGTCGCCGTTGATCACCGACAAATCCGAATGACACAGCCCCGCACCGGCGATGCGAACCAGCAATTCAACCGGCTTGGGCGGCGCGAGATTCACTTCCTCGATGGAAATTGGCCCGGATCGCGCGTAGGGGCGCGGTGCCCCGATTGTCCGCAGGACCGCGGCTTTGCATCGTATCGACATAAGTGCCTCCTGGTTTGGTTATGCGCCACATCCTGGCGCGCGCTGAAGGTCCCGTCCGTCGGACGCACCGTCCTGCGACGGGGCAGGACATGTGTCGGCGCGTAAGCGAGTATGTCTGGCCGTGGCAACCGCAGTCAAACGGGATTTCGGGCCGCAGGCGCCCGCACGCGCAACATCGGCTTTCCGGATTAACTCCGGAGCTTGCGCATTGGCAACAGCATGACTAATCTACGTTGCCCAGCCGCAGTGAATAATGGCGGTTTCGATTTGCGGCGGCGGTTGGTTCACGGACCAACCATTTTTCGGGAGATTCATGATGAAAACGAATGATGGAGTGAAACAGGGCCGGCGTGAATTCCTGCGGGCCGCCGGGACCGCCGCCGCAGGCCTCGCCTTGAGCGTCGTGCCGTACGTGGCGCGGGCCGCGAGCAGCGCCGACGCTGGTCTGAAAATCGGTATTGTCGGATCGGGCAGGATCGGCGGCACCCTCGGTGAGCTTTGGCTGAAGGCGGGACACGAAATCATGTTCTCGTCGCTCGATCTCGAGCACGATAAGGCATTGGCGGCGCGCTTGGGAGGCAGAGCCCGCGCCGGAACGCCCAGGGAGGCGGCTGCATTCGGCGAGGTCCTGCTGATCGCAGTTCCTTATTCCGCACTCCCGCACGTGGGCCGCGATCTGGGAGAGTTGCTCAAAGGCAAAGTGGTAATCGATCCGTCCAACCCGATTCCCGGACGCGACGGGGAGATTGCGATCTGGGCGCGGAAAAAAGGTGCCGGTCTCGCCTCGGCGGAACTGCTGCCGGGAGCGCGTATTGTCCGCGCCTTCAATGCAATCGGTTACTCAAGGCTGCCGGAGGCTGCCAAGCGTTCGGAACGGTTGGGGATGCCGATCGCGGGCGACGACGCGAACGCCATCGCGGTCGCGTCACGCCTGGTGCGCGAGATCGGTTACGAGCCGGTAGTGATCGGGCCACTCGCCATGGGCAAGTATTTGATCCCGGGAACGCCGCTTGCAGGCGAGCAGACGCCGGAGCAGATCCGGAAAATCGCCGCCACCCTCAACTGAGCCGCTCCCGGGAGTAGCGGATTCAACCGCGATGCGGGCCTGTCCGCTTCCCTGATCAGCCCGTCCTACCTGGGCTTGACTCCCGAGGCCTTGAGCAACTGCGAAAATCTCACCATCTCCCCGCGAATGAATTCCGCGAATGCCTCGGGAGAAGCACTGGTCCAGGGTTCGGTGCCCTGGGCAATAAGCGCCTCGCGGTTCTCGCGCTGGCTTACGGTTTCGACGATGAGCGCATGAATCCGGTGCACGATTTCCTTCGGCGTTGCCGCCGGAACCATAATGCCCACCCATGAGCGAAAGTCGTATCCCGGCAAGCCGGACTCACTGATCGTCGCCACCTCGGGCAATGTCGGATGGCGCTGCGGGCTGGTGACCGCAATCCCCCGGATTCTTCCCGATTGCATGAGCCGGAGCGCGCTGGCAATCGCGGGAAACATCACGTCAAGGTGTCCGCCCAGCAAGTCGGTCACCGCGAGACTGGCGCCCTTGTACGGGACGTGCACCATATCGACCTTCGCGGTGGCCTTGAATAACTCCCCGGCCAAATGCGATGCGCTTCCCACACCTCCCGAACCGAAGTTGAGCTTGCCCGGTTGCGCCTTGGCCAGCACGATCAAATCCCGGACCGACTTGGCGGGAACCGACGGATGCACCACCAGGAAGTAGGTGTTGGCGACCAGCAACGAAACGGGAGTGAAGTCTTTGACGATATCGTACGGGAGATTCTTCTGCAGGCTGGGATTCGTGGCGTGCTGTCCCGTCGCCAGCAGCCACGTGTGGCCGTCCGCTGCAGCCTTGCCTACCGCCTCCGCGCCAATTGCGCCATTTGCCCCGGCGCGATTGTCCACCACGATCTGCTGACCGAGCGCTTTTGAAAACTTCAGGGCCAGGAAGCGCGCGGTAACGTCCGGCCCTCCCCCGGGGGCCGCCGCCACCACCAGGCGGATCGTTTGACTGGGATAGGATTGCCCGAACGCAGGCCACACCGCACATAGCGCTACACCGAGCAAACTTGTCCAGCATGCCTTCATGGTTTAGTCCACCACTTCGAATTTCACTTCCCGCGCGAGCTTGGCCCAGCGGGCCATCTCGGATTTCAGGTGAATCGCCAATTGGGCGGGAGTGCTGCCGACCGGCTCGAGGCCCAGCGAAATGAGCCGTTCGGATACCTCGCGACGCTGCAGCGCGTTGACCGTAGCCGCATGGAGACGGTCGATTACGTTCGCCGGCGTACCGGCGGGCACGAAGATTCCCAGCCATGCGTTCAAGTTGAAGCCGGGCAGAGCGGCCTCGGATACGGTCGGCACATCGGGAAGGGAAGAGTTGCGCTTCAGACTGCTCACCGCCAGAGCCCTCAGCCGTCCGCTGGAGATGTACGGGTGGGCGCTGGGTATGGTTCCGAACACAAACGCCACCTGCCCGCCGACCAGATCAGTCATGGCGGCGCCGCCTCCCTTGTAGGGGATATGCAGCACATCAATGCCGGTGGCATTCTTGAACACTTCCGCGGTGAGGTGGTTATCGCTGCCGTTGCCGGCGGAGCCGTAATTCAGTGCGCCCGGTTTTGACTTCGCGAGCGCGATCAGCTCTTTCACGGAATGGGCCGGTATCGATGGGTGAACCACGAGGACGGTCGGCGCGGTGGCGACCAGGCTGACGGGCGCGAAATCCTTTTCGGCGTCGTAGGGAAGTTTCCTGAACAGGATCGGATTTGCCGCCAGGGCGGTGGTTGCAAGCACGGCGATATAGCCGTCGGGGCGCGCCTTGGCGACCAGATCAAAGCCCGGGATGGCCGCGCCGCCCGGACGGTTTTCGACGACGACCTGCTGGCCAAGCGTGTCCGCGATGCGCGGCGCGACGATGCGCGCCGTGATGTCGGTGATGCCGCCGGTGCCGTACGGAATGATCAGCCGGATCGGGCGGTTGGGATAATCCTGCGCAGACGCTGCACCCGCCGCAAGCGCAATCACTGCCAGCAGCGCGGGTCCGGGAAAGCGCAGAAGCCGTGTCCTCAAGATCTCCTCCGCGCGGCCGGTCCAGGCGTAATTTGGTTTTGTCATTGGACGAACGAAAAAATTATCTTCTTATATGACACCTATTGTCAAATGAGCACGCGCGAGTCCTGAGTCACGCAATCAGGTGTCTTGCAGTCCGCCGGTTATTCACAAAATCAGTGGATAACCTTGTGAACAATTCGCCTTGAGCGTTTACGTGATCAGCGTAAAGTCTGGATTTCGTTTGGCCTGCTCGTTTTGTTGGCAGTCCAGCCAATTGTCAGGTTCTCCTGACAGGATGCTTGCCTCATGTTCCGTTTCAGCGCTCGCCGTACAATGTTTTTTCCGCCAGCAGACAGCCCAGCGCAATCAGCGCCGGCACCGCCACCGACGCGAATGCGAACCCGTAGCTCCGGGTAAACGCGTAGACATTGGCAAATATGATCGTGCCCATGAACTTGCCGAGGTTGATGTAAACCAGCGAGCCGCTGAACGTCATGCTCACCTGACCCGCAGGAGCCAGACGCCCCACCTCGACGAACAGAATGCCGGCCCAGCCTCCCGAGGTCACGCCGTGCAACGCAAACAATGCATAGACGAGCGGCAACGGCCACGCCGGCGCGAGCCACGCCGTCGCGATGCACGTAGCGGCCGTCAATGCGGCGATACCCGCGAGTACCCGCTTCGGATGGCCCACCCGATCCGCGATCGCCCCTGCGAGCAACCGCCCGCCGGCGCTCCCGAGCTGTACGGCCAGCAGCACGGTGCCGGCGGCAACGAGACTCATGCCCAGCATCTCGACGCACGCCACGACGGTGAACGACGAGACGCAGAACTGCACCCAGCACAGGCATCCGCCCGCCACCGAAATCAGGCGCAAGCCGCGGACGCGCCAGATTCCGGCAACGCCGGTGAACGGACTCGGCGCGACCGCGCGATGCGCGGGATCGCGGTCATCGTCCCAGCCTGTGCGTCCGCGCTGCACCAGCGCAACCACGGCAAGCACCAGCAAGGCAGTCAGCGCAACCGACCAGCGCCATCCCACCGTGACGGCGATCCAGGGCGCGCCGATCGCCGCGAGTATTCCTCCCACGGGTATGGCCGCCTGATGCAGCGAGAACACGAAATTGCGGCGCACATCCGGCGTGAAGCGCATCAGCAGGTACGAGGCCGAAGGCGTGAGAAAGCCGTAGCCCACGCCGACCACGAGCGAGCCCGCGATCAGAAATACCGCCGCAGGGACCAGCATGAGCAGCATGCCGGTTCCGACCATGCCGTGTCCGATCTGGTTGGTGCGGGCGCCGCCGAGCTTGCGGCTCAGGTTGCCCAGCATCGTCAGCGAGGCAAGCATGCCGACGCTCACCAGGCTGATCTGATAACCGATCAGCGAGGCATCAACGCCGTAATCCCGCGCGACGGCGGGCGCTACCGCCGGCAGCACCAGCAACGCCATCGAACTCATCGCGTGCCCCGCGATCAGCGCCGCCACCAGGAACGGCAGCGAAACGCCGCCCCGGGGCCGCGCGGCGACGGCGGCAGATTTCATGCTCACCGCCGATCGCACACGCGATCGGCAAGCCGCCGCATAAACCGCTCGCATTTCAGCACCTGATCGAGCGCGACGAATTCGTTCGGCTTGTGCGCCTGCTCGATCGAGCCGGGACCGCACACCACCGCTGGAATTCCCGCGCGCTCGTACTGCGAGCCCTCGGTGCCGAACGACACCTTGCCGATTTCACTGCTGCCGGAAAGTTCGTGCGCGAGACCAACGATCTCGGTCTCCGCGCTGGTATCCAGGGACGGGATTTCCGACAGCGGCTCGATGACGAATCCCGCGTCCGCGTGCACCGCCCGCATTTCGGGCTCCAGCGTTTTGCGGAGGTATTCCGTGAATTCCCGCAGCAACGCCGCGGGGTCGTCTCCCGGCAGATGGCGGAACTCGAACTCGAACACGCATTCATGCGGCACGATATTGAGCGCGGCTCCACCGCGGATCACGCCGGCGTGCACGGTCGTGTGCGCGACGTCGAAACTGCGGTCGTAAGGCCCGTGGTCGCGATGCCGGCGCGCCATCTGTTTGAGGAACGCGATCGCCTCCGCCGCCGCCTCCACCGCATTGACGCCGAGCGGCGCGTACGCCGAATGCGCGGCGAGTCCCCGCACCGTGCAGCGAAAACCCCGCTTGCCCTTGTGCGCGATCACCGGGCGCATCAGCGTCGGCTCGCCGACGATACACGATTTGGGGTGGATTCCCGCGGCCGCGAGATCCGCAATCAGGCGGCCGATCCCGATGCAGCCGACCTCCTCGTCGTATGACAACGCAAAATGGAGCGGCGTCTTCAGTCCGCGCCGCGCGAATTCCGGCGCGAACGCGAGCGCGACCGCGATGAAGCTTTTCATGTCGGCCGTGCCGCGGCCGTAAAGCCTGCCGTCCTTCTCGGTGAGTTCAAACGGATCGGTGTCCCAGTCCTGGCCCTCGACCGGCACCACGTCGGTATGTCCGGAGAGGACAATGCCTGCCTCGCCGGTGGGCCCCAGCGTCGCGAACAGATTGGCCTTGCGGCGATCGTCGTCGTACGTGAGCCGGAATGCGGCGCCGAGATTCTTCAGGTAATCGCGCGCGTAGTGGATCAGCTCGAGGTTGGAGTCGCGGCTCACCGTCGGAAAACCGATCAGCGTGCGGATCATTTCGATGCTGACCGGCGCGCCATCATTTTTTGATGCCATGAGCGGGAAACTCCGGAAATTAGGCGCCAGAACCGGTGCGCGGTTGCCGTCGAGCGCTGATTCAGGCCGACCGAAGGTGCGAAGTCATGAACCGCAACCGGTCGGCGAGGGTCTTCAGCAACGACACCGCGAAGACAGGATTGTTCTTGACCAAACCGAGGAATTCACTGCGGCTGATCGGCAGCAACGAGCAGTGGGTCTCAGCAACGGCGCTGGCGGCGCGCGGAGAACGGTCAATCAGCGCCATTTCGCCAAGCACGCCCCCCGGGCCGATTCTTTCCACGATGCTGTCCTGCACGGAAACCGCGACACTGCCCTCCAGCACCACGTACATATAAAGGCCCGTCTCGCCGGCGGTCATGATCGGCTTGCCGGGAATAAAGCGCCGCGGGACGAGATCGTCTGCTTCGCGCAGCAGATCGTCAAGCACTGCTTTTTCAAAAACCCGGCCTTCATGCTGCTCGGCGGCAGTCGGAAGCACATGGCTCGCGCTCAACCTGGCATCGGTCAGGCGCAGACGGTTGATCAGGATGCTCATCAGCATGAGAGCGAACTCCGGCATCTGGCGCAGCGCTTCATGGAATCGGCTCATCCCCATGGAAAGGACGCGGCAGGCGGTCTTGGCCACCGCCGTAGCACTGCGCGGCAGCTCGCTGATCGGGGCCATTTCGCCGAAAATTTCGCCCGGCCTGATCGTATCGATGACGATCTTGCCGATCACCAGACTGACCTCGCCCTCGACCAGCAAATACACCCTGGCGTCTTCATGAAACAGGCTGCGGTGTTTCTGTTGATCAACGAAGAACATTTCGCCCTGCGCGACGTTCTCGCCGGTCCCTGCAGACTTGAAAAACTCCAACGCGGTGGCCGGATCGTAAATCGGGCTTTGCGAAGGCTTGGTGAAATCCAGATCCTCCATATTCAATCTTTGAGAAAAACCGTCGTTGGCCTGCCGGAGGCTCTGATTTTACGGTATCCTGAATCAGTTCGTCCAAGGGGGGAATTCCATGCCATCACGAGTCGCTGCCGCCATTGTTGCGCTGCTGTTCTGTGCTGCCTCCGCCTCCGCCGCCGACCTGAGCATTGCGCTCGGCGCGGATGTCACCTCGATCGATCCGCATTACCACAATCTCACGCCGAACAATAACGTCGCGGAGCACATCTTCGAGACGCTGGTGACCAAGGACGCGCGCTCGCGGCTGAAGCCCGCGCTTGCCGAAGCGTGGCGCGCCGTGGACGATCTGACCTGGGAGTTCAGGCTGCGGAGGGGCGTCAAGTTTCACGACGGCTCGGACTTTACTGCCGCCGACGTCGTATTCTCGCTTGACCGCGTGGCGCTGGTGCCGAACAGCCCGGGACCGTTCACGCTCTACAGCAAGCAGATCACCGAGAAGATCATCGTCGATCCGCACACCGTGCGCCTGAAAACCGCGACGCCGTATCCGCTGATGCCGAACGACATGAGCACCATTTTCATGGTTTCGGGCAGGGCCGCCAAAGGCGCTGCGACCGAGGATTTCAACAACGGCAGGGCCGCGATCGGCACCGGGCCTTTCAGATTCGTGCGCTATGCGAGGGGAGACCGCATCGAACTCGCGCGCTTTGATGCCTACTGGGGCGCGAAGCCGGCGTGGGACAAGGTTACCTTCCGCGTGATCGCGAGCGATCCGTCACGGGTCGCGGCACTCCTCGCCGGCGATGTGCGCGCGATCGAGAACGTGCCGACCGCCGATCTCGCCCGGCTGAGCAAGAACCCCAATATCATCATCTCGCGCACGGTTTCGCACCGCGTCATGTACCTGCATCTCGATTCCAGCCGCGACAAATCGCCGTTTGTCACCGACCGCGCCGGCAAGCCGCTCGACCGGAACCCGCTCAAGGACGTACGCGTGCGCAAAGCAATTTCGAAGGCGATCAATCGCCCGGCGATCGTCGAGCGCGTGATGGAAGGCGCGGCGGTGGCGACCGGCCAACTCATGCCCGAAGGCATGTTCGGCTACACGCCCGCGCTCAAACCCGAAGCGTTCGACCCCGAGGGCGCGAGGAAGCTCCTCGCCGAAGCGGGCTACCCGGACGGTTTCGGACTCACGCTGCACGGCCCCAACGACCGCTACGTCAACGACGATCAGATCTGTCAGGCGATTGCGCAAATGCTGACGCGCATCGGCATCGTGACCAAGGTCGAAACCGCGCCGTCGTCGGTTTATTTTACGCGCGGCACCAAGCTCGAATTCAGCTTCATGCTGGTCGGCTGGGCGGCGGACACCGCGGAAGCGTCGTCACCGCTCAAGTCGCTGCTGGCGACCTTCGACAGCAAGAAGGGCATGGGCGCGGCAAACCGCGGCCGCTACTCGAACCCGAAGATGGATGCATTGCTCGAGCAGGCACTCGCAACCGTCGATGACCCGAAGCGCGAAGCGCTGCTGCAGCAGGCGACCGAAACCGGCATCGGCGATCTCGGCATCATTCCGCTGCACCACCAGGTCAACCTGTGGGGCACGCGCAAAGGCCTCACCTATGCGCCGCGCACCGACGAGCGCACGCTCGCGCACGAATTCAGGCCGGCGCCATAGCGCGTTGCACTTCCCCCTGATGGGAAGGGTGCTTGCGCTGTTGGCGTTTTTTCTCGCCGGCACCGCGTCATCGGCCGAACTGAAGATCGCGCTCAGCGCCGATATCACCTCGCTCGATCCGCATTATCTTGCCGCGCAACCCAACATCAATATCGGCTGGCACGTGTTCGATGCGCTGACGCGCGTCGATGCGCGCGCGCGCCCGATTCCCGGCATTGCAACGTCGTGGCGCGCCGTCGACGCGACGACCTGGGAATTCAGGATCCGCAAAGGCATCCGCTTCCACGACGGCTCGGAACTCACCGCCGCAGACGTCGCGTTTTCTCTGGAACGCCCGCTCAGCATCGCCGGCAGCCCCGGCGGCTTTGCCTCTTTCGTGCGCCCGATCGTGGCGAAGGAAATCGTCGATCCCTACACGATCCGGCTCAGGACCGCGGCGCCCTACGGCGCGCTGCCGCAGGATTTGAATTCGATCCTGATCGTATCGAAAAAAGCTGCCGCCCATGCGACCAGCGAAGATTTCAACAGCGGCCGCGCGATGATCGGCAGCGGCCCCTACCGCTTCGTGCGCTTCGCGCGCGGCGATCGCGTCGAGCTGGCGCGTTTCGAGGGGCACTGGGAAGCGCCCGCCGCATGGGACAAAGTCACTTTCCGCCTGCTGCCGACCGACCCGGCGCGTACTGCGGCGCTGCTCGCAGGCGACGTCGACGTGATCGAGAACGTGCCGACCGCCGATCTCGCGCGGCTGCGCGGCAATCCGAATTACCGTCTCGCGCAGGCGGTCTCGTGGCGCACCCTCTTTTTCCATCTCGATCAATATCGCGCGCGGCCGCCGCTCGTCACCGACAAAACGGGCAGGCCGCTCGCCGCCAATCCGTTCATGGATGTGCGCGTGCGGCGCGCGATCTCGAAGGCGATCAACCGCCCGGCGCTCGTGGAGCGCGTAATGGAAGGCGCCGCGGTGCCGGCGTCGAACGTGGTTTCCCCGCAGATTTTCGGCCACAACGCGGAACTCAAAGCAGAAGTCTACGATCCCGACGGGGCGAAAAAGCTGCTCGCCGAAGCCGGTTATCCGGACGGCTTCGGGCTCACCGTCGCCGCGCCCAACAACCGCTACGTCAACGACGATCAGGTCGCGCAGACCGTCGCGCAGATGCTTTCGCGCATCGGCATCCGCGCGCGCGTCGAGACCCTGCCGCTCAGCGTGTATCTGACGAAAGTGCGCGATCAGCAGTTCAGTTTCGCGATGCTCGGCTGGGGCTCATACTCAGCGGACCTTGCGCTGCGTTCGCTGCTTGCCGGAGTCAACCCCGCCAAAGGCTATGGCACCTGGAACTGGGGACGCTACTCCAATCCGCGCCTCGACCGGCTGATCGAGCAGGCGCTCGCCACCGTCGACGAAAAGAAACGCGAGGCGATCGCCCGCGAGGCCGGGGCGGTGGTGGCAGACGACGTCGCGGTCATCCCGCTTTACCATCAGATCGTGACGTGGGTGATGAAGAAAAACATCGGTTACACCGCGCGCACCGACGAATTCACCCTCGCCCACGAGTTCCGCCCGCAGTAACAATTAACCATGCTCGTCTTCATCCTGCGCCGCCTCACGCAAAGCGCGCTCGCTTTGCTGATCATGTCGGTGCTGGTCTTTGTCGGGGTATTCGCGATCGGCAATCCGATCGACATCCTGATCAACCCGCAGGCCGACCAGGCCGAAATCGCGCGCGCCACCGCCGCGCTCGGTCTCGACCAGCCGCTGTGGACGCAGTACTGGGACTTCCTCCGCAACGCGCTCGGCGGCAATCTCGGCCGCTCGTTCTCGCACAACGTGCCGGCGGTGCAGCTGATCTTCGAGCGCATGCCCGCAACCGTCGAGCTTGCGCTCGCCGCGATGTTGATCGCGATTGTGCTCGGCATCCCGCTGGGACTCGTCGCAGGCATGAAACCCGAATCGTGGTTCAGCAGGACCATCATGGCCGGATCGATTCTCGGTTTCAGCCTGCCGACATTCTGGGTCGGCCTGATGCTGATCATGGTGTTCTCGGTCTATCTCGGCTGGCTGCCGTCGACCGGGCGCGGCCACACCACGCTGCTGCTCGGGGTGCCGGTGAGCTTCCTCAACTGGGACGGACTCATGCACCTCATGATGCCGGCGCTGAATCTGGCGCTGTTCAAGCTCTCGCTGCTGATCAGGCTCACGCGCGCCGGCACGCGCGAGGCCATGCTGCAGGACTACGTCAAGTTCGCGCGCGCCAAGGGACTGTCAATGCGGCGCATCGTGCTCGCGCACGTGCTGAAGAACATCATGATTCCGATCGTGACCGTGATCGGGCTGGAGTTCGGCTCGGTAATCGCGTTTTCGATCGTCACCGAAACCATCTTCGCGTGGCCGGGCATGGGCAAGCTCCTGATCGATTCGATCAACGTGCTCGACCGGCCGGTGATCGTCGCCTACGTGCTGATCATCGTCTGCATGTTCGTGATCATCAACCTCGCGGTCGATCTGCTCTACTCGGCCCTCGACCCGCGGGTGCGCCTGAGCGCGGCCGCGACATGAGCACCGCGGCTGCGCCCGTCGAATCGCCGTTCCGGCGCATCGCGTCCGATTTCGCCGCGAGCCGGCTCGCGCTCGCCGGCCTCGCTGTTTTCGTGCTGATTCTGATCGTCGCGCTCGGCGCGCCTTTCATCTCGCCGCAGAATCCATACAATCTCGCGGAACTCGACATCCTCGACTCCAAGCTCGCTCCCGGGGGCAGAAGCCTGGACGGCCTGACGTTCTGGCTCGGCAGCGACGACCAGGGACGCGACCTGCTGTCGGCGATTTTCTACGGCCTGCGCATCAGCCT
>Ga0102851_10000220_pt1 | contig 26076 bp, 26 predicted proteins | sample Mud3Dept3metaG_FD_79558 | JGI IMG/M metagenome (GOLD analysis project Ga0102851, IMG submission 79558) | Freshwater wetland microbial communities from Ohio, USA, analyzing the effect of biotic and abiotic controls - Mud 3 Core 4 Depth 3... | ecosystem: Environmental > Aquatic > Freshwater >... | reverse complement strand
GGCTACTTCGCGGCCGGGTCGGGCTGCATGAGGCCGAGCAGGTTGCCGTCCGGATCCTGGACGTAGGCGAGCCAGCCGACGCCGGGGATCGGCATCTTCGGCACCGCCGCGACGGCGCCCAGCGCGAGCGCCTGCGCGAAGGTGTCGTCGAGCGCGGCGACCTCGGCGGTGCAGACGAAGGCGTTGACCGACTGGCCCGGCGCCGGGCGCGGGCCCCGCCGCGGCAGCAGGCCGCCGTTGATGCCGGGCGACTCGGCCGGCCCGGTCTCGAGCAGCCAGTAGTCCATGCCCCCCCACTTCTCGACCTTCCAGCCGAGCAGCGCGCGGTAGAACGAGGCGAGCGCCTCCGGGTCCGACGCCTGGATCTCGAAATGGACGATGCGGCCCATGGCTGCCTCCGGCGTCGAGCGACGCGGGTCAGTACGCCAGCACCTCGCGCGCGGCGGCGAGCACCTGGGGGTCTTCGGGCAGGAGGGCCTCCTCGAGCACGCGCGCGTAGGGGACCGGGCGGTCGGGGTAGGCGACGCGCTTGATCGGGGCGTCCAGCCAGGCGAAGGCGGCGTCGGCGATGCGCGCCGCGACTTCGCCGCCGAAGCCGCCGGTCAGCTGCGCCTCGTGCGCGATCACCACCCGGCTGGTCTTGCGGACCGACGCGAGCACCGTGTCGTCGTCGAACGGCACCAGCGTGCGCAGGTCCACAACCTCGACCTCGATGCCCTCCCCGGCGAGCACCTCGGCGGCGTCGAGCGCCGTCCAGACCTGCGCGCCCCAGGCGACGATGGTCAGGTCGCGGCCCACGCGCGCGAGGCGCGCCTTGCCGAGCGGCACCAGGAGCTCGCCCGGCGGCAGCTTCTCCTTGACCCGGCGGTAGAGGAACTTGTGCTCGCAGAAGATCACCGGATTCGGATCCCGGATCGCGGATTTCAGCAGCCCCTTGGCGTCCGCGGCGGTCGCCGGGCAGACCACCTTGAGGCCGGCGACGTGCGCGAACCACGACTCCGGGTTCTGCGAGTGGAAGGCGCCGGCGCCCACCGCGCCGCCCGCGGGCAGTCGCACCACCATCGGGCAGGGGCGCTCGAAGCGGTAGAAGAACTTCGCCGCGACGTTGACGATCTGGTTGAAGCCGCAGGTGACGAAGTCCGCGAACTGCATCTCGACCACCGGCACCTGGTCGAGCAGCGCCGCGCCGGCCGCCAGCCCGAGCGTGCCCGACTCCGAGATCGGCGTGTCGAGCACGCGCTCCGGCCAGCGCGCGGCCAGGCCGCGCGTGACCCGGAAGGCGCCCTCGAAGGTCGCGATGTCCTGGCCGAGCAGGACCACCTGCGGGTCGCGCTCCATCTCCTCGCGCAGCGCCTCGTGGATGGCGTCGAGATAGGTCAGCTCGCCGGCGGCGACCGGCGTCGGCGCACCCGTGAAGGCGGCCATCGCGGTCGGCATCTCCGGCTCCTCCTCGGCGATCGGCACGTCGTCGGGCAGGTGCGCGTCCTCGGCGGCGGCGCGCGCCGAGACGCGGGTCGCATCGAGCTCCTCGCGCCGCGCGGAGCGCCGGCGGCGCGCGCCGCCCGGCGCCGGCAGCACCGGCTCGCCGCGCTGCGCGGCGTAGACCGGGCGCAGGGCGACCCCGGGGTCGGGCGCGGGCGCGGCGAGCGCGCGCGCGATCGCGCCCTCGGCCAGCTCGCGCGCGCGCTGGTCGAGCCGCTCGCGCGTCGCGGCGTCGAGCACGCCCTGCTCCTCGAGCCGGCGCGCGTAGCCGGGCACCGGGTCCTGCGCGCGGTAGATCGCCAGCTCGTCGGAGGGCACCACCTTCATCGAGCCGTCGCCCTCGGCGTGGCCGCGCAGGCGCCCGACCATCGCCTCGAGCAGCGTCGGCCCCTTGCCCGTGCGCGCGCGCGCCACCGCGATCTCGAGCGCGCGCGCCATGGCGTCCGGGTCGTTGCCGTCCACCGTCTCGGAGGGAATGCCGTAGCCGGGCCCGCGGTCCGACAGCTGCAGGCAGGCGTACTGCTGGCGCGCCGGCGTCGAGAAGGCGTAGCGGTTGTTCTCGATCACGAGCACCAGCGGCAGCTTCCACACCGCCGCCAGGTTGAGTCCCTCGTGGAAGTCCCCGGTCGACGTGCCGCCCTCGCCGATGAAGTTGACCGCCACGCGGTCGGTGCCGTGGCGCTGGAGGGCGAAGGCGCAGCCGGCGGCGACCGGGATCATGGCGCCCAGGTGGCTGATCATGCCGACGTGGAGCAGGCCCTCGTCGGGCGCGAAGTAGCCGTAGTGGTAGGAGCGCTCGACCCCCTCCGAGAAGCCACCCGCGCGCCCGAGCACCTGGCGCGCCAGCCGTTCGAACAGCGCCTCCGGGTCGGGCCGCCGGCCGTCCGGCGCGCCGAAGCCGAAGCCGGGGAAGGCGCGCGCCGGATCGAGGTAGAAGGCGAGGATCGCCCCCAGGTCGCGGTGCAGCGAGCAGAGCACGTCCCCCGGCTCGAGCGCGAGGCCGGCCGGCACCGAGATCGCCTCGTTGCCGATCGCGCTGTACCACTTCGCGACGCGGCCGGTGAGCAGGAGCGACTCGAAACGCGCGTCGAACTCGCGCGCGAGCTTCATGAAGGCGTAGCGCAGGGCGTACCGGGTCGGGTCGTCCATCGACGGGGCTCGGGAACGGGCCGCGCGAGTCTAAGCCGCGCGCGCGCAGGCGGCAAGGCCGGTCAGCGGCCGCCGAGCCGGAGCGCGCGCACGCGCTGCTCGAAGGCGTTGCGCTGCGGATGGTCGGGCGCCATCTGGAGCACGATCTTGAGCGCCATCTCCGCCTCCGCGGCCTTGCGCTGATCGAGGAAAGTCTCGAGCTGGCGGATCCCGGACTCGATTCCCAGCTGCTTGCGGTGGACCTCCTCGAAGCGCGCCACCTCGGCGTAGAGCAGCGCCGGCCGCGGCGAATCCGGGATGGTGTGCTCGAACTCGAGCACCACGTCGCGCGCCCCCATCCAGTCGCGCTTCTGCACCCGCTCCCGGTAGCGGCGCTCGAACTCCTGCGCCTTCGACTCGCGCTCCGCGAGCGCCGCGATGTCGGCGATGCGCAGCCGGTAGTTCTCGACCGAGACGCGTGCCATGCCGCCCGCCGCGAGGCGCTCGAGCTCTCTCTCGGCGTCGGCCAGCCGGCGGTCCTGGAGCAGGTTCTCCATGCGGTCCCGGCGCCGGCCCTCCTCCTCCTGGGCGCGCGAGCGCGCCGCGCTCTGCTCGGTCTCCTCGCGCAGCGTGTCGGCGAGCCGGTTCGAGGGATCGACCTTCTCGATCTCCGTCACCTTCGAGCGCGCCGCCGCGAAGTCGCCGCGCGCGATCGCCTGGCGGCCCTCCTCGAACGCGGCCTGGGCGCGCTTGTGCTGCTCCGCCTCCTCGCCCATCATCGAGACCCAGGTCTCGTAGTCGCCGCGCCGCGGATGGTTCGGCATCAACTCGAGCAGCGTGTCGAGCGCGAAGCGTGCCAGGGACTGCTTGTGCTCGCGCATGTACTTGTCGAGCAACCGCTCGGCCTCGGCGACGCGCGCCCGCTGCGCGTCCTGGGCCGCCGCGGCGGCCGGGGCCGCCGCCGGAGCGGGCGCCGCGACGGGCGCCGGGCCCGGGGCGGGTGCCACCGCGGGCCGCGGCCGCGGCGCCGGCGCGGCCGGGGCCGCGGGCACCGGCGTCGGCCGCGCCGCGGCCGGGGGCCGCGCGGGAGGCGGGGCCGTCGCGGGCGCTCCGCCTGCCGCCGTCAGCCGGGCGCGCAGGTCGGGGATCGCGGCATGGCGCGGCGACATCGCCTCGAGCTGCGCCAGGTGGCGGGCGGCGTCCTCGACGCGGCCAGCATCGAACGCCTGCAGCGAGAGCTCGGCCAGGCGCGCCGCTTCGTTGACCCGCTTGGCCGCCGCCTCGATCTGCGCCAGCAGCTCGATGCGCTCCTCGCGCGAGAGCTCCGAGGCGCCCGAGCGGCTTCCCGCGCGCGGCGAGGAGGTCGCCGACAGCGGTGGCGCCGCGGGCGCCTTCTGCGCCGCGGGCGCGCCAGCGCGCACCACCGGCACCTCCTGGGTCGAGACCTGGCGCAGCTGGTCGGCGACCCTGACCAGTCCCTGCAGGAACGAGAGCGCGTCCGGCCAGCGCCGGTCGCGGTCCTTCTCGAGCCCGCGCAGCACGACGTCGTTGAGCGCGCGCGGGACGTTCACGTCCGGGTTGCGGCCGACCAGCGGGATCGGCGTCTCGGTCAGCCGCTTGAGCACGTAGCCGTGCGGGTTCTCGGACTCGAACGGCGGCCTCCCGGTGAGCATCTCGTAGAGAACGCAGGCGAAGGAGTAGAGGTCGCTGCGGTGGTCGAGCGGCTCGTCCTTGATCGATCCTGCCTGCTCGGGCGAGCAGTACATGAGCTTGCCCATGAACACGCCGGCCTGGGTGATCTCGAAGTCGCCCGGGGACTCGAGGTTCTTGGCCAGGCCGAGATCGATGATCTTGACCAACGGCCGCTCGCGCCGGTCGCGGGAGAGCATCAGGTTGTCGGGCGACAGGTCGCGGTGGATGACTCCCGCGGAGTGGATGGCGTCGAGGCCGCGCAAGGCCTGGATCGCGAGCTCGACCGCGAGCGGCACCGGGAACGGGCCCTTCGAGCGCAGCCAGCCCCCGACGTCCTCGCCGTCGATGTGCTCCCACACCATGTAGAAGCTGCCGTCCTCGAGGCGCGAGAAGTCGTAGAGGATGGCGACGTTGGGGTGCTTGATCTGGGTCGCGATGCGCGCTTCCTGGGCGAAGCGCTGGAGGGCGTGCGGGTCGGTGGCGCGGTCGGCGCGCAGGATCTTGATCACCCGCAGCTCCTGCAGGTGGAGGTGGCGCGCGCGCCACACCTCGCCCATCCCGCCGGTGGCGAGACGCTCGAGGATCTCGTACTTGCCGTCGAGAACCGATCCGCTGTCGCGATGACTCACTTCGTTCGCCGCCCCCTCGAGCCCAGGAAAAGCGCCGGTATTGTATCCCTCGCGTGCCAGAATGCCGCGTGCCCGCGGCCCCGACGCCGGCCTCTCCAGCGCGCTCCGTGGCGCTGCCCTGCGCGCTGCTGTTCGGCGCCATGCTCAACCTGACGCTCGTGGTGCCGGGCTTGAAGGAGCTCGTCCTCGACGAGCTCGGCGGCACGGTGGCCGACGCGGCGCTGTTCTTCACCGTCGAGATGGTCGCCTACCTGGTCGGCGCCCCGCTCTGGGGCCTGCTCTCCGACCGGACCGGCCGGCGGCGCCCGTTCGTGGTGGCCGGCTTCGCGGCGAGCGGGCTCGTCTACCTCGCCTACCTGGGCCTCGACTCGATTCCGCTCCTGCTCGCGCTGCGCTTCCTGCAGGGCGCGGCCTCGATCGCCGGCTGGTCGACGGCGATGGCGATGCTGTTCGACGGCAGCGGCGCGCAGGCGCGCGGCCGGCTGGCGGGCCTCGCGGGCGCCTCGCTGATCCTGGGCGTCGGGCTGGGGGCGCCGCTCGGCGGCCTGATCGCGGCCGAGCTCGGGCCGCGGGCGCCGCTCGCCGCCGCGGGCGGTCTCTTCCTGGTCCTCGCCGCCGCAGCGCTCGCGCTGCCCGAGCCGGCGATCCACGACCCGCGCCCGCCGATGCGCGAGATCGCCCGCTCGCTCGCCCATCGCCCGCGCCTTGCGCTGCCCTGGGGGCTCTACTTCGTCGAGCGCTTCACGGTCGGCATGTTCGTGGTCGTCTTCCCGCTCCACCTCGCGGCGACGACCGGCGCCGACCCGGCCGAGCGCGGCCGGGCGCTCGCCCTGTTCCTGCTCCCCTTCGCCTTCGCCCAGCTCGCCACCCACCGGCTGGTGCGCCGGGTGGGCGCGCTGCCGCTGATGGCCGCCGGCGCGCTCGCCTACGGCGCCGCGCTGATCGCGCTCGGCCGCTCGGGCGCGGGCGCGACCGCGCCGCTGCTGGTCGTGCTCGGCCTGCTCGCGGCGGTGATCTTCCCGCCCACGCTCGCGCTCACCGCCGACTGGACCGCGCCGGGCACGCGCGCGAGCGCCCTGGCCGGCTTCAACTTCGCGGGCTCGCTCGGCTTCGCGCTCGGTCCCGTGGCCGGCGCCTGGGCCGAGCGCGTGGGCGGCTTCGTGCTCGCCTTCGACGTCGCGGGCGCGGCGGCGGTGGCCGCCGCGCTCGTGGTCGCCGTGGCCGCGGCCCTCACTTGGCCCGATGCAGCAGCAGGTCGCCGTTGAAGGTCTTGAGGAAGAGCTCCGGCCCGCCGCCGCCGATCTTGCCCGACAGCTCGCGCGCCACCGCGACGCGGTACTTGCCCTTCTTGTGGTCCTCCTCGACCCTGGCCGGCTTGCGCTCGAGCGCGACGTCGAAGTCCGAGTAGATGTCGCCGTTGTCGGAGCGCAGCACGACGTTGACCCGCGCGTCGGCGGGCAGGGTCAGCTCGACGTCGCCGTTCAGGGTCGAGAACGCCATCGCGGCGCTCGCCATCGCCGGCCCGAACTTCACCGCGACGTCGCCGTTGACGGTCGAGGCGTTGACCGGGCCGGTGACGCCGTCGACCCGGATGCCGCCGTTCGTGTTGTGCAGCACGAGCTCGCCCGAGAGGCCCGAGACCGCGATCTCGCCGTCGTTGACGGTCGAGGCTTCGACCGAGCTCGCGGGCGGGACCTCGATGCGCAGGTCGACGGACCGCGCCCACGACTCGGCGCCGATCTCGACCCGGTTGTCCTTCTCCTCGGCCTCGAGGCCGAGCGAGTCGTTCGGGATGCGGCGCATGCCGGCACGCGCCGCCGCGCGGTCGTCGTCGTGCCGCTCGGGGTCCGCGATCTCGGGCGCCACGGAGCGGTCGGCGTCCTCCTCCGCGTCGTCGGGGCTCGTCGAGGCGATCAGCACCACCTCGCCGGCCTGGCCGGGAACCACCGTGATCGAGCCCATGACCAGGCCGACCTCGATCCTGGCCGGCCGCGAGGGATCGGAGAGGGGAATCACCAGGCGCTCGGGCCGGTCGGCGGCTTCGGCCGCGACCGGGAGTGCGAGCGTGCCCAGGATCAGCGCAAGAGTGAAGGGATGGGACATGTTCGGAGTTCCTCCTGAACGGATGAAGCGTCAGCGCTCCCGGATGACGATGTCGCCGTTGACGGTGGAGCAGGCCAGGCGCGGGCCGCCGCCGCCCAGGCGCACGACGGTGTCGCGCCCCAGCCGGTAGCGGGTGCCGGCGCGGCCGCCCTCGCGCTCGACCGCCGCCGGCAGGGCCGAGGCCTCGAACGCGAAGTCGGTGTAGACCTCGCCGTTCAAGGTCTCGAAGGCGAGCTCGGCGCCGAGGCCGCGCGGGAAGGCGAGCTCGATCTCGCCGTTGACCGTCGAGAAGCGGGCGGGCGCGGCGAGCACGGCGTCGAACTCGGCCTCGAGGTCGCCGTTGACCGTGCTCGCGCTGGCGCGGCCACCCAGCCCCGAGAGCCGCACGGCGCCGTTGACGTTCGCGACCGAGACCGCGCCGCGCACGCCCTCGACGACCAGGTCGCCGCCGTTGACGGTCGCGGCCTCGAGCGCGGCGCCGGCGGGCACGGTGACCTCCCACGCCCACTCGACCTCGTAGCCGGGATCGTCCCAGCGGTGCCGCCGGCAGTCTTCGCAGCGGAACGGCCCGTCCTGCTCGAGCTCGAGCCGCTCCGGCGACTCGCGGACCTCGAGCGTGACTTCGCGCGCGGCGCGCTCGAGCGCGGCGGCGTCGTCGGCGCGCCAGGTGCGGCGGATCACCACCTCGACGCGGTCGCCGACGCCGGCGCGTACGGTCACCGGCCCGAACACGTTGTCGATCGAGACGGTGCGCCCGCCGCCGGCGAAGGCGAACTCGCGGCGCACGACGTCGGAGCTCTCGACCGCCAGGGCCGGGGCCGCGGCGGCGAGCGTGAGGGCGAGCGTGAGCCACGGGGCGACGGCGCGCATCAGGCGCTCCTTCCGAGGCGGCCGCGCAGGTAGCCGCGCACCGCGGGGTCGAGACGGGGGTCGTCGAGCAGGCGGCGGAGCTCGCCACGCGCGGCCTCGCCGTCGGACTCGAGCAGGACTTCGATGAGCGAGAGCTGGACCAGCGGCGAATCCTGGCGGGCGAGGGCGGCGACCAGCTTGCCGCGCTCCGCCGCGCGGCCGGCGAGCGGGCGCAGGGCCTCGAGCGCGGACAGCCGCACGTTGACGTCGGGGTCGTGGAGCAGCGCCTGGAGCAGCGCCTCGGCGACGCGCGGGTCCGCTCCGGAAACGCCGCGGCCGTAGGCGACTCCGGCCAGCCGGTCGGAGCTCGAGCCGCCCGCCAGCAGCGCGGTGGCGACCGTCTCGTGGAGCGAGGCGACCTCGCGGCGCAGCTCGTCGATCTGGCGGTCGTCGCGCCGGCGCGCGAGCTCCGAGCCGGCCAGCACGCCGATCGCCAGCGTCGCCGCCACCGCCGCGAAGCGCGTCACCCAGGGCGCCACGGCGGCGCGCCGGGGACGGAAGTCGGCGTGGATCACCCGGGCGCCGTGCTCGCGCTCGAGCTCGGCGGCGAGCATCCCCTCGAAGCGCGCGCGCAGGCGCGGCTCGGGCTCCTCGTCGGGCAGCTCGCCCACCGCGCGCCAGAGCGCCGCGAGCGCCGCGGCCTCGTCCCGGCAGGCCGAACAGCCCTCGAGATGCGCGGCGAGCGCCGCGCGCTCGGCCTCCGTCAGCTCGCCCCGCCACCCGCCGGCCATGAGCTCCGCCGCTCCCTCGCAGTTCATGCCCGGCCCTCCCCGACCGCCTCGAAGGCGGCGCGCAGCTCTTTCATCGCACGATGGACACGGACCTTGACCGCGCCGGCCGAGACCCCCAGCAGCTCGCCGATGCGCTCGTACCGGAGCTCGCCCGAGCGCGCCAGCAGCAGCAGCTCGCGCCGCTCCGGGCCGAGCCGGGCGAGCGCCGCGGCCAGCCGCGCGTGCTCCTCGCGCCGTTCGAGGCCGGCCAGCGGATGGGGCAGCTCGGCGGCCGGCTCGGGCGCCTCCGGCTCCGACGCCACCTCGCGCGGGGCCCGGCGCCAGTGGTCGGCGGCGGCGTTGCGCGCCAGCGCGAACAGCCAGGGGCCGAACTCGGAGCCGGGGCGGAAGGTCTGGCGGTACTTGAGGATGCGCACGAACACCTCCTGCACCAGGTCCTCGGCGACGGCACGGGAGCGGACCAGCCGGAGGAAGAAGTTGTAGAGCCGCCGGTGGTGGCGCTCGAACAGCGTCGCGAGCCTCTCGGTCTCGCCGTCCCGGACCCGTTCCATCAGGTCCGTGTCGCTCGCGTCGCCGGCGGGCGCCGTCGCGTCCGTCATCGCAATAGGGGGTACATGGTGGCGCCGGAAAGGTTACCGCCCCGGCGGCCGGGCGACGCCGCCGCGCTCAGCGCGGCCGGTGGGGGCCCAGCTGGTGCGCGAGGTAGCCGGCCAGCCAGAGCGCCGAAGCGGCCAGGTGGACGGCGATCCAGGCCGTCCGCCAGGCCGGCGCGACCGCGGTCTGGAGCAGGTAGCCCGACACCACCATGGGCGCGGCGGCGAGCAGGAGGGCGAGGCCCGAGCCGCGACGCTCGGGGGCACCGAGGCGAAGGAAGTACCAAGCGTGTCCGCGCCAGGCGAGCCCGAGGCCGAAGACGAGCAGGGGCGCGGTCCAGACGTGCGCGTGCTGGACCGGCGGCTGCCAGGGATGGACGGCGGCGAACGGATCGTCGGGCGCCAGGTAGTAGCGGACCAGCGCGTAGAGCAGTCCGGTGCCGCCCACCAGGACGTGCGCCGCGTGCAGGAACCAGGCCTCGAGCCGGCTCATCGCGGCGGCCCGCCCGCCGCCGCGGCCGCCGCCGCGGGCGCGCGCTCGGCGAGCGTGCCGTGGAGGGCGAGCACCCGGCGCACCGCGTCGGTGGTCGAGCGGGCGGTGAGCGTCGCGCCGGTCACCGGCCGGATCGAGCGCCGCAGGTCGAGCTCGGCGTCGAGCGGACGGCCGTCGAACTGCCGGTACCACTCGGTGCGCGGCAGATAGTCGGGCGGCTCGTCGAAGGCGAGCACCTCGACGCGCGCCACCCGTCCGTCGGGGGCGACGACCACCAGGATCGTCTCCTGGAGCGTGCGCACGAGGTGGGTGTCGAAGTACGCGGTGCCGACCTCGGCGCCGTCCCGGCGCGCCACGTAGGGATGGACGATCGCCGAGGCCAGGCGCGCGCCCGCGAGCTGCTCGGCGCGCGCGCGCTGTTCCTCGGTCAGGAAGACCGTGCGCCGCTCGATCATGGCGCCGGGGAAGGCGAGCGCGAGGGCCTCGTCGACGGAGAGCAGCACCCGCGCCGGTGCGACGCCGGCGGCCAGCAGGCCGACCAGGAGGAGGCAGGCGCGGCGCGACGAGGCCCTCATCGGCTCACCTCAGAAGACGTAGCCGAGCGCGACGTTGAACTGGTCGACGCCGGTGCCCGCGCCGTTGTCGACGTCCTGCCAGTCGGCCTTGAGCACCACCTGCGCGAACGGCTGCCAGGAGAGGCCGAGGGTGAGGATCTCGACCTCGCTGGCGGGGTTCGCACTCCAGCCCGCCGGCACCTCGCCCTGGGTGTCGTAGGTCTCCCAGCGCCCGAACGGCACCAGGCGCGCCGCGCCGGAGCGCCCGGCGAGCAGGTCGTAGCCGGCCTGCAGGTAGTGGCCGTCCAGCGCCTCCCCCACCGAGCGGTTGCCGGTCAGGCCCAACGCCCGGTTCAGCCCGGCCACGTCGTCGAGCGCGGCGTCGGCCCAGAGCGCCCGCAGCTCGAGGCCGCGCCATCTCCAGTCGGCGTGGAGCTCGAGGAGGCGGGTCGGCACGCCGATCTCGCCCCCTTCCGGATCGACCAGGCCCTGCCCGGAGTCGCCGAAGTAGGCCGAGCCGCCCGCGACCAGGCCCGGGGTCGCGGTCCAGTCGAGCCGGCCCACCCAGGCGAAGTCCTCGGCCTTGGCGTTCGAGCCCTTCTGGCGGCCGCCGCGCAGGCCGGCGGCCGCGAAGCCGCTGGCGTCGAGCCCGTTGACCAGGTAGGAGCGGTAGGTGAAACCGCCGAGCTCGCCGAAGACGCCGGCGCCGATCTCGCGCCAGGTGGTGGGCAGGATGGCGCTCTCGATGCCCGGGCGGCGGGCGCCGAGGAAGACGGTCGGCTCGTGGAGCTCGTTGAGCAGCCCCATCGGGATCAGGACGAGCCCGGCGCGCAGGTTGACCTCGGACCGGATCAGACGGTCGAGGTAGGCGAACTCGACCGAGGCCTCGCCGTTCTCGCCGGTCGAGCCGTGCTCCCACTCGAGCTCGGTATTGAGGATCCAGTCGTCGTTCCACTTGTAGCCGAAGTAGAGGACGGCGCGCAGCAGGTCGAGGTCGTCGGTGCGGCCCGCGGAGGCGCCGTCGTCGCGCGCGCCAGCGAAGTTCTGGTAGAGCACCTCGCCGTAGCCGCCCACCGAGACGCCGCGCTCGCGGCGGTAGACCTTGGAGGCCGCCGGCCCGAGGCCGTGCCGGCTCTCGTCGGCCTCGACCGCCGCCTCGCCCAGCTTCAGCTGCTCGAGCTCGGCGGCGACCAGCTCGATGCGGCGCTCGAGCTCGGCGAGCGTGGCCGATTCCGCCGGCGCCGCCTGCCGGGCCTTTTCGACCTCGGCGGCGAGCTCGGCGACCTTGCGCTCGAGCTCGCGCAACCTCTCCTCGGTGCTCTGCGCGATGACGGGGGCGGCGGCGAGGACGGCGAGGAGCGCGGCCGCGGCCGCGCTGCGGAAGATCGCTGGGATCCTCACGAACACTCCTTCGTGTTGCGACGGCCGCGGCCTGCGGGCCGCGGCGGTTGGAACGAAGAGGGCGGCGGCCGGACCGTCCCAGGACCCAGGCCGCCGCTCTCGGCTTCTACGACGGACCGTTCGGGTCCTCGACCACCGCATCGGGCACCAGCGGCCGCAACCGGCCGGCGAGCCCCGCGCTCGCGCGCGCGCGCAGCCGCCCGCCCTCGACCACCAGGTAGACCGCCTCCGCCCCCCCACCGGAACGCTCCAGCCAGGCGAGACCCGCCTCGGGGCCCATCACGAAGAGCGCGGTCGAGAGGCAGTCGGCCTCGAGCGCGCCGTCCGCGACGACCGTCACCGACCCGAAGTCGGGCGCCGGCCGGCCGGTGCGCGGGTCGAGCAGGTGCCCGGAGCGCTCGCTGTTGCCCGAGCTCGCCAGCGAGCCGCGCGGCCGGGCGAGCGCGAGCTCGAGCACCGGCCGCGAGCGCCGCCGCGGGTCGGCGAGGCCGGCCACCCGCGCATCCGCGCCGCCGGTCCACGCGAGCTGGCCGCCGAAGTCGAGCAGCACCGCCGGCGCCCCGTCCTGCCGCAGCGCGGCCGCGAGCGCGGCGTCGAGCGCCGCGCCCTTGGCCCAGGCGCCCTCCTCGAACGGCGTCGCGCCGCTCATGCGCACGCTCGGCGGGACTCTCGTCACCCGGATCTGCGCCGCGCCGGCGGCCGCGAGCGCCGCGGCGAGCTCGCCCTCGGCGGGCACCCGGCCGCCCTGGCGCAGGCCCCAGGCGCGCACCAGCTCGCCCAGCAGCGGATGGAACGCGCCGCCGGTCGAGCGGCCGCAAGCGAGCGCGGCCTCGAGCTCGGCGGCGAGCTCGGGCGACACCGGCACCGCCACGCCGCGGGGGGCGCGCGCGAGGCGCGCCAGCTCGCTGTCGTCGCGCCAGGTGGAGAGCCGCGCCTCGGCGTCCTCGACCGCGCGGATCGCGCGCTCGGCGGCGGCCAGCGCGAGCGCGCGGGAGGTGCCTGTGACTTCGACCCGCAAGCTCGTGCCCATCGCCGCCACCTCGCGCACGAGCGCCTCTCCGGCGGCATCGGATCGCGCGGCCGTGGCGAGGCACAACAGCGCGACGGTCAGACCGGCGAGCCTCAAGCGCCGTCCTCGTCCCGCCCGGGGAAGTGGCGCGGCGCCTCGTCGCAGTGCGCGCAGAGGGTCGGCGCGCCGGGCGCGGTCCGCCGCCGGCGCCGCGCCCGCGCGACGAGCAGCGCCAGCGCCGCCGCCACCGCGCCGGTCACCACCCAGAACTGGGGATCCGCGAGCGGCAGGCCGGTCATCACGAGACCCCGAGCGCGTGCAGGCCCCGGTAGGCCGCGAAGGCCCCCACCCAGGCGAGCCCCGACATCCAGACGAACTGCAGCGCGGGCCACCTCCAGCTGCGTGTCTCGCGGTGGACGGTGACGGTGGTCGACAGGCACTGCATGGCGAGCACGAAGAAGACGAGCAGCGAGACCGCCGTCGCCGTGGTCAGCAGCGGGGTACCGTCGTCGCGCGTCGCGCGCCGGAGGCGCGCCACGATCCCGGGCTCGGCGGCGTCCTCCCCGGCGCCGGCGAGCACCGCCACGGTGGAGACGAAGACCTCGCGCGCCGCGAAGCTCGACATCACGCCCATGGTCAGCCGCCAGTCGTAGCCGAGCGGGGCGAAGACCGGCTCGGCCAGGCGGCCGAGGCGCGCCGCGAAGCTCGACTCCTGCTGATGGCGCGCGACCAGGCGCGCGGCTTCGTCGCCGAGCGCGGCGGCGCGCTCCGGCGCGCTCGCCGCGAGCTCCGCCGCCTGCCGTTCGAGCGCCAGTGCCGGGGCCGGCGGCGGGGCCTTGGGATAGGCCGACAGCCACCACATCACGAAGCAGATGACCAGGATCACGGTGCCCGCCGTGCGCAGGAACGCCCAGGCCTGCTCGAAGGCGTTGGCGGCGGCCACGCGCAGCGACGGCCACTTGTAGCTCGGCAGCTCGAGCACCATCGGGCGCGAAGCGCCGGGCAGCACCGTGCGGCGCGCGATCAGCGCGCTGCCGAACGCGGCCACGGCGCCCAGCACGTAGCAGCCGGCGAAGGCGAGGCCGGCCAGCACCGGCCGGTCGAGGAACAGGAAGCTGGTGAGCAGGACGTAGACGGGCAGGCGCGCCGAGCAGCTCATGAACGGCGCCACCAGGATGGTGGCGATCCGATCGTGGCGGTCGGGGATCAGGCGCGTCGAGAGGATCGCCGGGATGGCGCAGGCGTGCGCCGAGAGGAGCGGCACGAAGGCGTATCCGGGCAGCCCGAAGCGGCACAGCAGCCGGTCCATGACGAAGGCGGCGCGCGCCAGGTAGCCGGTGTCCTCGAGCAGCGTGATGAGGAAGAAGAGCAGCGCGATCTGGGGCAGGAAGACGACGGTGCCCGAGACGCCCCCGATCAGTCCGCCCACCACCAGGTCGCGCACGTCGCCCGCCGGCAGCACCGACTCGAGCGCGCCGCCCAGGTGCGCGAAGGTGGCGTCGATCAGGTCCATCGGCACCGTGGCGAGCGCGAAGATGGTCCAGAAAAGCGCCGCCATCACGAGGTGGAAGATCAGGAACCCGGCCACCGGGTGGGTGAAGGTCTCGTCGAGTCGGTCGGTCAGCGTGTCGCTGCCCGCGCCCAGCGCGCGCGCGCCGCCCACGCTGGCGGCGACCAGCTCCTCGGCCCAGGCCTCGAGCGCCGCCTGGTCGGTGGCCGGCGCGGCGACCGAGGCCGGGATGCGCACGCCGCCCACCACCGCCCGCACCGCGCGCACCAGGCGGTCCACGCCCTCGCCGCTGCGCGCCGAGACCGCCACCACCGGCGCCCCGAGGGCTCCCGACAGGCGCGCGAGGTCGAACGAGAGGCCGCGCCGGTGCGCGAGGTCGATCATGTTCAGCGCCACCACCAGCGGCACGCCGGAGGCGCGCAGCTCTCCCACCAGCATCAGGTGGCGGGGCAGGTTGGTGGCGTCGGCCACCACGATGGCGGCCGCCGGTGCGTCGCCCTCCGCCCCGGCGAGCGCGCGCGCGGCGACGCGTGACTCGGGCAGGTCGAGGCGCAGGCTGTAGAGACCGGGCAGATCGACGACCTCGGCCGACTCGGCCTCCTCGCCCGCGCCGATCGTCATGCGGCCGACGCGCAGGTCGGAGGTGGTGCCCGGGAAGTTGGCGGTCTTGGCGCGCAGCCCGCAGAGGCGATTGAAGAGGGTCGTCTTGCCGGTATTCGGATTGCCGAACAGGAGCAGGCGGTGCGGTCCGCGGCGCGCCCGGGGCTCGAGGTCGAGGACGGCGCCGGGCGCCGCCGCCGCGGCTGGCACCCCGCGCGGCTCGCTCAAGGCCGGCCCGCCGGCTCGTCGTGCACGAGCAGCCGCTCGGCCACGGCGCGCGCGAGACCGATCCGCGTCGAGCGCACCTCGACGATGCAGGGGTCCCCGGCGGCGCGCACCACCAGCCGACAACCGACCGAGAGCCCCATGGCGGCGAGCAGGCAGGCCTCGCCCTCGGAGAGCTCGCGCCGGCGCAGGCGCACGATGCGTCCCGGCGCCTGGTCCGAGAGGCGCTCGAGGTGCGGCTCCGGGGCCGGGGTGGCGGGGCGGCGGCCGCCGCCGCCCGGGGACCCGTACGACTCAGCCATGCGCGCCCCCGCCCGTGGCGGTCGCGGGCGCGGCGGCCGCGCCCGCGGCGGCCGCGCAGTCCCGGCAGACGCCGACGATCTGGATCTGGTTGGCCCGGGGCTCGAAGGCGTGCGCGCGGCAGATCTCGGCGAGCAGCGCCGAGATGCCCGGGCTGATGAACTCGACGATCCTGCCGCAGCGGCGGCAGGCGAGATGGTCGTGGCTCTGGCCGGGGTGGACGTGCTCGTAGACGAGCCGGTGATCGCCCGGCCGGACCTTGTGCGCGAGCCCGCACTCGACCAGCAGCTCGAGGTTGCGGTAGACGGTGGCGCGCGAGATCTTGTGCCCCGCCGCGCGCGCCGTGCGCAGCACCTCCTCGGCATCGATGTGGCGATGCTGTGCGAAAATCGCGCGCAACAGGGCGCGCCGCTCGGCCGTGACCCGGAGGTTGCGGGAGCGCAGGAACTCGACGAACAGCTCTTCTTCGCGGGATGGGATCATTTCTTGAGACGCGGTCTCAACAGACGGGCTGAATTCTGGACGGATCTGGTCCGGATTGTCAATCCGCGCCGGGGTGGGCGGCGGTGAAGGTCCGGCCCCGCCTGCCGCGCCACGAGCGGGCTCGCTTCCGGCCGCTGCCGCTGCCGATCTGGGTCCGCTTCATCGTACTCGGCACCGGCTGGGTCCTGATCGTGATCGGGGTCGTCGGGCTCTTCCTGCCCGTGCTCCAGGGCGGCCTCTCGCTCGCGCTCGGGCTCGCGCTGCTCTCGCTCGCCTCCCAGAGCGTCCACCTCTGGCTGCGCCGCCTCATGGGCCGCTGGCCGGGCCTCTGGCGGCGCATGGAGCGGCTGCGCCGGCGCATGCACCACTGGCTCCACCGCAACACCGCGAGCGATCTCGACAACACCGCGGGCGACCTCGACTCGACCGGCAGCCGCAACGAGCCGCCCGCCTCGCCCTGAGCGGGGCGCTCAGCGCCGCTCGACCGGCACCCAGCTCGTGCGCGTCGGGCCGGTGTAGACCTGGCGCGGGCGATTGATGCGCGCCCCCTGCTCGCGCATCTCGCGCCAGTGCGCGATCCAGCCCGGCAGGCGGCCGAGCGCGAACATCACCGTGAACATGTTGGTCGGGATGCCCATCGCCCGGTAGAGGATGCCGCTGTAGAAGTCGACGTTGGGGTAGAGCTTCTTCTCGACGAAGTAGGCGTCCTCGAGCGCGATCTCCTCGAGCCCCTTGGCGACCTCGAGCAGCGGATCGCGGATGCCGAGCTCCGCGAGCACCTCGTCGGCGGCCGTCTTGAGGATGCGCGAGCGCGGGTCGAAGTTCTTGTAGACGCGGTGGCCGAAGCCCATGAGCCGGAAGCCCGACGCCTTGTCCTTGGCCATCTCGACGTACTTGCGGTAGTTGCCTCCGTCGGCGGCGATCGCCTCGAGCATCTCGATCACCGCCTGGTTGGCGCCGCCGTGGAGCGGTCCCCAGAGCGCGCACACCCCGGCCGAGACGGAGGCGAACAGGTTGGCTCCCGAGGAGCCGACCATGCGCACTGTCGAGGTCGAGCAGTTCTGCTCGTGGTCGGCGTGCAGGATGAGCAGGAGGTTGAGCGCGCGGTCGAGCACGGGCGAGATGTGCATCGGCTCGGCCGGCACCGCGAACATCATGTGCACGAAGTTCTCGGTGTAGGAGAGGTGATTGAGCGGGTACATGAACGGCTGCCCGATCGACTTCTTGTACGAGAACGCCGCGATGGTCTTGGCCTTGGCGAGCAGGCGCACGATGTTGAGGTCGAGGTCGGCCGTGTCCGGGTAGTAGGTCGAGAGCGACGCCACCATGGCCGAGAGCATCGCCATCGGATGCGCCGAAGCGGGGAAGCCCTCGAAGAACTTCTTCATGTCCTCGTGCAGGAGGCTGTGGCGGGTCAGCTTCTCGCGCCACTCCACGAGCTCGGTCTGGTTGGGCAGGCGGCCGTAGATGAGCAGGTAGGCGACCTCGGTGAAGCGCGCCTCCTCGAGCTCCTCGATCGGGATGCCGCGATAGCGCAGGATGCCCTGCTCGCCGTCGATGAAGGTGATCGCGCTCCGGCACGAGCCGGTGTTGCCGTAGCCCTCGTCGAGCGTGATCGCCCCGGTCCGCTCGCGCAGCTTCGAGATGTCGACGGCGACCTCGCCCTCGGAGCCCGTCACGACGGGGAACTCGTGCTCCTTGCCGTCCAGGATCAGCTTCGCGGTGCTCATCTCATGGCCCTCGGGATGTCGGTGCGGCGCCTCCGCAGCGCCCGGATTGTAGCCCGCCCTGCCGAGCCGCCCGCGACGCCGGGCCCGGTCAGCCCGGGAAGAACTCGATCTTCAGGTGCAGCTTCTTGGCGCGCTTCAGACCGTAGCGCAGGGTCGAGAGCGTCACCGTCTGCTGCTCGTAGCGCGAGTCGCTGTCGAGGTCCTCGCGGCCGTCGTAGCCGTCGATCGCCTCGCCGTTCCCGTCCAGCCACTCGAAGCGCAGCCGCATCTCCCAGTCCGCCGAGCCCTGGTTGGTGAACTCGACCTGGAGCTGGACATCCTCCAGGTACTCGCTGCCGCCCGGGCGCATGAACTTGGACTTGGTCATGCCGGAGCCGCGCACCAGGCGCACGCGGTGGAGGGTCACCGGGCCGTCGCTCGCCGCCAGATCGATCCACTGGTCGACGGCGAAGGCGGCGGTCTTCTCGACCTCGCCCGCCGCCGCGGGGGCGGCGAGCGCGCCGGCGAGCAGGGCTGCGGACAGGATGGCGACGGCTGGCTTCATGGCGTCCTCCTCGGGTCGGGGCTCACCGGCCATTCTAGGACGCGCTCACGCCTCGCGCAGCGCAGCGGTCACCGGCAGCCGCGCGGCGCGCCAGGCCGGCAGCAGCGCGCCCAGGAAGCCGACCGCGATCCCGATCAGGACGCCGGAGACGAGCAGCCGGGGTGTCACCGCGAAGGCGAAGGCGACCTGGCTGAAGCTCTGCCAGTTGAGCGTCGCGGCGCGGTAGCCGTCGAAGGCCAGCCAGGCCAGCGCGCCTCCCAGCACGCCGCCCGCCCCGGCCAGCACCAGGGACTCGATGAAGACGCCGACGACCACCGGCGCCGGCGAGAAACCGAGCGCGCGCAGCGTGGCGATCTCGCGCGTGCGCGACGCGATCGCCGTGTACATCGTGTTCATGGCGCCGAACGAGGCGCCGAGCCCCATCAGCACCGTGACCAGTCCGCCCAGAACCCTCACGATCGCGACCAGCGCCTGCGATTGCGAGGCGTAGTAGTCGCTCTCCATGAGCACCGCGACGTCGAGACGCGGGTCCGAGGTGAGCGCGGTGCGGAAGGCGGCGAAACGGTCGGGAGCGGCGAGCCGCGCGTAGACCGACTGATAGGTGTCGCCGCGCCGGTAGGCCGGGGCGAGCACCGCGGCGTCGCACCACAGCTCGGACTCGGCGACGGTGCCGCCGGTCTCGAAGCGGCCGACCACGGTCCAGACGTTCTCGCCCCAGCGCAGCCGGTTGCCGACCTCGAGCCCGCCGAACTGCGAGGCGGCGGCGCGGCCCGCGATCAGCTCGTTGCTGCCCGGCTCGAAGCGCCGCCCCTCGACCAGGCGCACGTTGCCGCGCACGTCGAAGGACTGCGCGCTGACTCCGCGCAGGGGCACGTTGGCCGGCGTGCCGGTGGACTTCTTGGGCAGGTCGACGATCACGAACAGCTCCGCCGAGGCCAGCGCCTGACCGCGCGCGTCGCGGGCCAGCCCCGGCGCGTCGCCGATCACGATCGTCGAGGCGCGCCGCACCACGCTGTTCATCTCGGTGTCGGTGCCGCCGCGCAGGACGACCACGTTCTCGGGGCCGCCCGTGGACTCGAGCGTCTTGCGGAAGCCCTCGCCGATCGAGAGCACGCCCACGAACACCGCCACCACGCCCGCCACGCCGAGCACGGTCGCCGCCGAGGATCCGAGCCGCTGCGGCACGGTCAGCAGGCCCAGGCGCGCCACCGCCGCGGTCTGCCGGAGGGTGCTCGCCAGCCGCTTCACGCTCACGTCCTCCTCAGCGCGTCGACGATGCGCAGCCGCATCGCGGCGAGCGCGGGAAGCAGCCCGCTCGCCAGCCCCAGCGCGACGACCAGGAAGGCGCCGAGCACGACGTCGCCCGCCGGCAGGTAGAAGTTCGACAGGAAGCCGCCGGTCGGGTCGCCGCGCGAGATCACCGCCACCGCCAGCGCGAGCCCGAGCGCGCCGCCGGTTCCGACCAGCAGCAGCGACTCGGCGAGCACCAGGCCGAGCACCTGGAGGTGGGTGAAGCCGAGCGTCTTGAGCAGGGCGAGCTCCGCGGTGCGCTCGCGCACCGACTGCGCCGCGGTGTTGCCGGCGACCAGCAGGAGGGTGAAGAAGACCGCGGAGAGGATCGCGCGCAGGATGGCGCCGATGTCGCCGACCTGGTTGGCGAAAGACTGGGCGAAGACCTTCTCCGACGAGGTCTTGGTCTCCCACCTCGAGTTGGTGAACTCGCGGTCGAGCCGGCGCGCGACGATCGCCGACTCGTCGGGGTTGGCGATGCGGATCACGTACCAGCCGACCAGGTCGCGCCAGAACTGCCGGGATTCGTTGAGGTAGTCGAAGTGGAAGAAGAACTGGGTGGTGTCGAAGCCCTTCTCGCGCGCGTCGTAGATGCCCTCGACCACGAACTCCCAGTTGCGCTCGCCGCCGCGCTTGACCCACACGGTGGCCTGGATCGGAACCCGGTCGCCGACCTTCCAGCCGAAGCGCTCTGCGGTCTGGCGGCCGACCAGCGCGCCCTGGCGGTTCTGGATCCAGGCGATCTTCTGCGCCTCCGGGATCAGCATCTCCGGGTACATCTCGAGGTAGAGCTCGGGCTCGACCGCGATCTGCGGGAAGAAGTTCTTCGGATCCTGGTAGATGCCGCCGAACCAGGTACAGTGCGTGGCGGCGGTGACGCCCTGCACGCCCGTGATCCGGTCGCGGTAGGACAACGGCAGGGGCTGGATCAGCGAGACCTTGTTGAGCATCACCAGCCGGTCCAGGCCCGAGACCTCGACGCCCATGCTGAACGCGGAGCGCACCGCGCCGAGGAAGCCGAACAGCAGGAAGGCAACGAGCACCGAGGCGACGGTGAAGAAGGTGCGCAACCGCTTGCGACGGAAGCCGGCGAGGAGCAGCGGCAGGTACCTCACCGCACCGCCTCCTCCACCAGCACGCCCTTGTCGAGGTGTACGAGGCGACGCGCACGCTCGGCCGCGTGCGGATCGTGGGTGACCATCACGATGGTCTTGCCGAAGTCGCGCCCGAGGGCGGCGAGCAGATCGAGCACCTCGTCGCCAGAGCGGCGGTCGAGGTCCCCGGTTGGCTCGTCGCACAGCAGCAGGGTCGGGTCCGTGACGATCGCGCGCGCGATGCCGACGCGCTGCTCCTGGCCGCCGGAGAGCTGGCGCGGGAAGTGCGCGAGCCGGTCCGAGAGCCCGACCGCGGCGAGCGCGGCGCGCGCGCGGCGCAGGCGCTCGCCGGCGGACAGGTCGGTGAGCAGCAGCGGCAGCTCGACGTTGCGCTCGGCGGTCAGCACGGGCAGCAGGTTGTACATCTGGAACACGAAGCCGACGTGGCGGGCGCGGAAGCGCGCGAGGTCGGAGTCACCCAGACGGTCGACGCGCTGGCCGGCGACTTCCACCGTCCCCGAGCTGGCGCGATCGAGCCCGCCGATCAGGTTGAGCAGGGTCGACTTGCCGGAGCCCGACGGGCCCATCAGGGCCAGGAACTCGCCGGCGTGGATGTCGAGGTCGATGCCGCGCAGCACGTCGATGCGCTCCGCGCCGCGCTGGTAGATCTTGTGCAGGCCGCGGATGCGCACCAGCGGCGCCGCGTCCGGGCTGGCCTCGCTCACCGCCTCTCCTCGGGCCTCACCGCGAGGCCGTCGGCGAGCTCCCGCGGCCCCGCGATCACCACGAGCTCGCCGGGCGCCACGCCGGAGACAATCTCGACCCGGCCCGACCCCTCGCGGCCGGTCTCGACCTGGCGCCGCGAGAGCCGGCCGTCCGCGGCGACGTAGACGACCTTCGCGTCCTGCTCCGCGCGCACCGCCTCGGCCGGGACCTCGGCGTACTCCGGCGCCCCTTCCGAGCCCGGCTCGCCGAGGAACGTCACCTTGACGCCCATGTCGGGGAGGAGGCGCGGGTCGAGCGCGTCGAATCCGATGCGCACGCGCACGGTGGCGCGGTCGCGGTCGGCGGCCGGGATGGTGGTGATCACGCGGCAGGGGATGTCCCAGTCCGGGTAGGCGTTGAGCCGCGCCTCGACCGACTGGCCGGTGCGCACGCGGTGGATGTAGTTCTCGTTGACGTCGACCTCGATCTCGAGCGAGGACATGTCGACCACGGTGGTGATGCCGGTGCGCGTGAAGCCGCCGCCCGCCGAGACCGGCGAGATCATCTCGCCGGGCTGGGCATTCTTCGAGATCGCGACGCCGGCGAAGGGGGCGCGGATGACGGTGTTCTCGAGATTCTGGCGCTCGACCGCCACCGCACGCGCGGCGACCTCCACCTGTTGCCGCGTCACCGCCAGGCCGGCCTCGAGCGCGTCGCGCTCGGCGCGCGCGGCATCGAGCTCGGCCTCGCTGCGGACCTGGTCGGTGACCAGCCGCTCCGTGCGCTCGAAGTCGCGGCGGGCGAGCTCGAGCCGCGCTTCGATCTCGGCCACCGCGCTCCGGGCGCTCCCGAGCTGCGCCTCGGAGAGGGCCAGGGCGCGCGCCGCTTCGGCGTCGTCGAGCCGGGCCAGGACCTGACCCTGCTCGACGCGCAGACCCTCTTCCACCGCGACCTCGGCGACGCGCCCGGTGATCTTGGAGGAGACCGTCGCCTGGCGGCGCGCCACGACGTAGCCCGAGGCGTTGAGCACGGGGACCGGACCGGCCGCTTCCGTGCTCGCCGCGCCGGCGGCGACCACGGCGACCGCGGGCGCACGGCGCAGCACGCCGGCCACGACCGCGAGCAGGACGAGCCCGCCCACCACCCAGGGCCAGCGCCGGCGCCGCAGCGACGGTCCGGTCGCCGGTCCGCGCTCGATCTTCAGCTCGTCGAGGGCCTGCTTGAGGTCGGTGGTCATCGTCTCTCCCGGTGGGCTGCCTTCCCCACAACGCTACGACAGCGGTGCCCGGCGCGCGCGGGGCGCCCGGCGAGCGGAGGTTCGCGGCCGGCGAACGGAGCCGCGCCGGCCGCCGCGTCGGCTCACACGCCGCGCGCCTCCGGGCCCCAGAGCAGCTTGTGGATCTGGAGCGAGAGGCGCACGGCGAGGCGGTCGGCGAGGATCCAGGCCGCCAGCTCGGCGGGCTCGAGCGCGCCCCAGACCGGGGCGAGATGGATCGGGCAGCGCCGGATGAGGGCGCGCGCCGCGATCGTCTCGCGCGCCCACTCGTAGTCGGCGCGGTCGGCGATCACGAACTTGAGCTCGTCGCCCGCGCGCAGGTCGTCCAGGTTCTCCCAGCGGTTGTTCGCCGACTCGCCCGAGCCCGGGCACTTGACGTCTACGATGCGCCGGACGCGGCGATCCACGGATTTGATGTCGAGGCCGCCGCCGGTCTCGAGCAGGACCTCGAAGCCCTCGTCGCACAGGCGGGTCATCAGGGGGTGGACGCCGGGCTGGAGCAGCGGCTCGCCGCCCGTGACCTCGACCAGCGGGCAGCCGAAGGCGCGCACCGCCTCGACCACCGCGTCGAGCGTGCGCCACTCCCCCCCGTGGAAGGCATAGGCGGTGTCGCACCAGACGCAGCGCATCTGGCAGCCGGTCAGGCGCACGAACACGCAGGGCCGGCCGGCGAAGCTCGCCTCGCCCTGGATCGAGTGGAAGATCTCGGTGATCCTGACGCGCGCGCCGGTCACGGCTCGTAGATCGCGCACGAGGTCTCGGTCTCCCAGACCTCGACCCGGCGCACGCGGCGCCCCTCCGGCAGCCTCTGCTCGACCTCCTCGAACACGTACTGGGCGATCAGCTCGGCGGTCGTGTTGCGCTCGGTGAAGGGCGGCTGGTCGTTGAGCACGGCATGGTCGAAGCGCCCGAGCACCTGGTCGGCGATCGCCTTCAGGTCGGCGAAGTCGATCACCATGCCGAGCCGGTCGAGCGTCTCGGCGGCGACGTGGACGCGCACCCGGTAGTTGTGACCGTGCAGGTTCTGGCAGCCGCGCTGGTGGCCGCGGATCGCGTGCCCGGCGGAGAACTGGTAGTCCTTGAAGATCGTGAACATGGCAGCGTGCGGCCCGGCCGAGGGCCAAGGATAGAACGCCCGGGGGCCGCGCGTCTCAGCGCTCCGCGGCCGCCGGGTCGCGCAGGTAGTCCAGGGTGGCCGCCAGCCCGGTCGCGAAGTCGCGCGGGCGCCAGTCGAGCTCCTCGCGCGCCCGCCGGTCGTCGAAGTACCAGTGGCGCTCGAGCGACGCGATCTGCTCGGCCGGGATCGGCGGACGGCGCCCCCGCAGCCGGTAGAGGGGCGTGGCCAGGCGCACGAACAGGCGCGCGGTGGCGAGCGAGACCTCGCGGCGCGGGCAGGCGGCGCCGCCGAGCGCTTCCACGCGGCGCGCCACCTCGCGCACGGTGGCGACGTCGCCGGCCATCAGGTAGCCGGCACCGGGCCGGGCGCGCGCGAGCGCGCGCACGATCCCCTCGACCAGGTCGTCGAGGTAGATCCAGGAGGTCTTGCGGTCGGCGCCCAGCAGGACCGGGAAGCGCCCGAGCCAGAGCCGCCGCAGCATGGCGTTGGCACCTTCGCGCTTGCCGGGGGGGCCGTAGACCAGGCTCGGATAGACGGTGACGACGCCCAGGCCCCGCTCGGCCCAGGCGCGGATCGCCCGCTCGCCGCGCCGCTTGGTGTCCGAGTAGCGGGTCGGGGGCGGCAGCAGGGGGCTCGCCTCGGTGCCGGGCGATCCGTCCGCGGGACTGCCGCCGAAGTAGGCCACCGACGAGACCGAGAGCAGGCGCGGCACGCCGAGCTTGAAGGCCAGCGAGGCGACGTTCTCCGAGCCGCCGACGTTGACCGCCTCCATGCGCTCGCGGGGCCCGCCGAGGTCGAGGTCGGCGGCGGCGTGGACGACCGCATCCGCCCCCGACATCCCCTCCCGCATCGACGCGCGGTCGGTGACGTCCCCTGGAAAGGTCGCCACGCCCACCTCGGCGAGCGCCGCGATGCGGCTCGTCGGCCGCGCCAGGGCGCGCACCTCGTGGCCCTCGGCCGCCAGCCGGCGGCAGAGGGCGCGCCCGATGTAGCCCGTGGCGCCGGTGACGTAGACCCTCATGGACCCTCCTCGCTCCCCGGCCGGGAATCCGGCCCGGAGTTTGCTGTGTTTCCGAAGATGGCGGGCCGTTCGGGAGTCGGACCCGCCGCCGGGGTCCTCGGACCCCGGGACCCACGGCTCCCTCTCCTCCCCCCGCGCGGGATTCCCTCCACCGTGCGGGGCCTTTTTTTGTTACCCGGCCAGCAGCTGGCGCAACACGTAACGCAGGATGCCGCCGTGCCGGAAGTACTCGACCTCCTGCGGGGTGTCGAGCCGCACGCGGGCGCGGAACTCGCGCGCTTCGCCGCCGGGCGACTCGGCGCGCACCGTGACCTCGCGCCCGGCCGCGAAGCCGAACGCGACGCCGCGCGCCAGCCCCGAGATCGAGAACGTCTCGAGCCCGGTCAGGCCGAGTCCCGCGGCGGTCGTCCCGACCGGGAACTCGAGCGGCACGATGCCCATGCCGATCAGGTTCGAGCGATGGATGCGTTCGTAGCTCTCCGCGATCACCGCGCGCACGCCCTGGAGCGCCGGCCCCTTGGCCGCCCAGTCGCGCGACGAGCCCGAGCCGTACTCCTTGCCCGCCAGCACCACCAGCGGGGTGCCCTCCGCGCGGTAGCGCTCCGCGGCCTCGTAGATGGTCATCCGCTCGCCCGAGGGCACGTGCAGCGAGAAGCCGCCCTCGAGGTCGGGCACCATGCGGTTGCGGATGCGCACGTTGGCGAACGTGCCGCGCACCATGACCTCGTGGTTGCCGCGCCGCGAGCCGTAGGAGTTGTAGTCGAGCGGCTCCACGCCGTGCTCGGCCAGGTAGCGGCTCGCCGGGCTGTCCTTCTTGATCGAGCCCGCGGGCGAGATGTGGTCGGTGGTGATCGAGTCGCCGAGCACGGCCAGGCAGCGCGCGCCGGCGAGGTCGGCGACCGGCTCTGGCGTCAGCCCCATGCCCTCGAAGTAGGGCGGCCGCCGCACGTAGGTCGAGGCGGCGTCCCAGGCGAAGGTCTCGCCCTCGGGCACCGCCAGCGTGCGCCAGGCCTCGTCGCCGGTGAACACGTCGGAGTACTGGCGCCGGAACTGCTCCGCGCGCAGCGCGGTACGCATCGTCTCCTCGATCTCCGCCTGGGAGGGCCAGATCTCCCGCAGGTAGACCGGGCGGCCGTCGCGGCCGGTGCCGAGCGGCTCGGTGCCGAGATCGAGGTCGATGCGCCCGGCCAGGGCGTAGGCGACCACCAGCGGCGGCGAGGCGAGGTAGTTGGCGCGCACCTCGGCGCTGATGCGCCCCTCGAAGTTGCGATTGCCCGAGAGCACCGCGACCGCCACCAGCTGGCCCTCGGCGATCGCCTTCGAGACCGGCACCGGCAGCGGCCCCGAGTTGCCGATGCAGGTGGTGCAGCCGTAGCCGACGACGTGGAAGCGGAGCGCCTCGAGGTCGGCCAGGAGGCCTGCTTCGCGCAGGTAGTCGGTGACCACCTTGGAGCCGG
>Ga0102851_10000219_pt1 | contig 26114 bp, 13 predicted proteins | sample Mud3Dept3metaG_FD_79558 | JGI IMG/M metagenome (GOLD analysis project Ga0102851, IMG submission 79558) | Freshwater wetland microbial communities from Ohio, USA, analyzing the effect of biotic and abiotic controls - Mud 3 Core 4 Depth 3... | ecosystem: Environmental > Aquatic > Freshwater >... | reverse complement strand
TCACGCGGGCTGCTGGATGCTGTGGCCTGAGCGGCCCGACAACTGGCGCCTCGGCGGCAAGCCCGCCCAGGCCGCCTTCGTGGCCGTTGCCACCGCGATCGCCGGCAGCGAGCCGGTCGCGGTGGGCGTGTCGGCGGCGCAGTACGCGAACGCGCGGCGCCTGCTGCCGCCGGCCGTGCGCGTCGTCGAGCTCTCGAGCAACGACGCGTGGATGCGCGACGTCGGCCCGACCTTCGTGGTGAACGATCGCGGCGGGATGCGTGGCGTGGACTGGACGTTCAACGCGTGGGGCGGCCTCGACGGCGGCCTGTATTTCCCCTGGGACAGGGACGACGCGGTCGCGCAGAAGGTGCTCGAGATCGAGGGCTGCGACCGTTACCGCGCGCCGTTCATCCTCGAGGGCGGCGCCATCCACGTCGACGGGCAGGGCACGGTGATCACGACCGAGGAGTGCCTGCTCAATCGCAATCGCAATCCGGGGCTCTCGCGCGGCGAGATCGAGGCGCGGCTGCAGCGCTATCTCAACGTCGAGACCGTCGTGTGGCTCGGTCGAGGCGTGCATCTCGACGAGACCGACGGCCACGTCGACAACCTGTGCGCCTACGTGAAGCCGGGCGAGTTGGTGCTGACGTGGACCGACGACAAGGGCGACCCCCAGTACGAGATCTCGCGCGACGCCTACGAGCGCCTGATGACGGCGCGTGACGCGCGCGGTCGCCGATTCAAGGTGCACAAGCTGGTGCAGCCCGGCCCGCTCCACACGACTGCGGAGGAGGCGGCGGGCGTCGACGCGGCCGAGGGCACCAAGCCGCGCGAGACGGGCGCGCGCATGGCCGCGTCGTACGTCAATTTCTACCTCGGCACGAAGCGCGTGGTGGTGCCGCTGCTCGACGCGAAGCGCGACGGCGCCGCGCTGCGCAAGCTGAAGTCGCTGTTCCCGGGACGCGAGGTCGTCGGCGTACCCGGCCGCGAGATCCTGCTCGGCGGGGGCAACGTTCACTGCATCACGCAGCAGGTGCCCGCGGCGCGGCGCAGGGGCTAGTCCGGAATGCTGCACGAGGCATTGAGCGGGCGGCGGCTGACGAAGCTCGAGTACCAGCACGAGCTGCCGCAGCTGCAGGACGGGCTGCTCGACGCGCAGTTCGAACTGCGCAAGTCACGTCCGCGGGCGGTCGTGGTCATCGTCACGGGCATCCCGGCCGCCGGGCGCAGCGAGGTGGTGAACGAGCTGCTCGGCTGGCTCGATCCGAAGTTCGTCACCGTGTACGGCTTTCGCGCGCCGAACGACGTCGAGCGGCAACGGCCGCCGCTCTGGCGCTACTGGCGGGTGATGCCGCCGAAAGGGCGCATCGCCATCCTGCACGGTGGCTGGTACGACGATTTCCTCACGGCGTCCGTGCGCGAGCCGAAGCGGCCTGCGGCCGAGGTGCAGCGCGAGGTGGATCGCATTCGCCGGCTCGAGCGCATGCTGGTCGCCGACGGCGTGGCGGTGGTCAAGGTCCACCTCCACGTCGGGCCGGAGTTGCAGCGGCGGCGGTTGCACCGCCTGACGAAGGACAAGACCACGCGGTGGCGGGTCACCGCCGAGGATCGATGGTACGCCCGGCACTACGCCCGCGTGGAGAGCGCGTTCGAGCACTGCCTCGAGGTGACCCAGCAGCCGTGCGCGCCTTGGCACGTGATCGACGGCACCGACCGGCAGCACCGGGCACTCGAGGTGGGGCGCGTGCTGCTCAAGGGCATCGAGGGCCGCCTGGGCAGGGTCGCCGGCCGGCCCGACCTGCCGCCGCCCGCGAAGCTGAGGACGCTGGCGGCACGCGTGAAGCTGCCCACGACGCAGCGCGGGCCGGCGGTCGCCGAGGAGGACTACGACCGGCGCCTCGAGGAACTGCAGGGACGGCTCGCGCTCCTGTCGCGGCGAAGCAAGTTCGCTGAGCACTCGGTGGTCGCGCTGTTCGAGGGCATGGACGCCGCCGGGAAAGGAGGCGCCATCCGCCGCATCACGGCCGCGCTCGATGCGCGCCAGTATCGCGTGGTGCCGATCTCGGCCCCGACCCCGGAGGAACTGGCGCGCCCCTACCTGTGGCGCTTCTGGTTCCCGCTGCCGCCGCGCGGCAACTACACGATCTTCGACCGGTCCTGGTATGGGCGCGTGTTGGTGGAGCGCGTGCACGGGCTGGCGGCCCGGCCCGACTGGCAGCGCGCCTACGGCGAGATCAACGAGTTCGAACTCGAACTCACCGAGCACCGGGTGATCGTGGCGAAGTTCTGGATGTCGGTGAGCCTCGCCGAACAGCTCGCGCGCTTCCGCGAGCGCGACCGCAACCCGCTCAAGCGCTTCAAGGTCGACCCGGAGGACTGGCGCAACCGCCGGGAATGGAAGGACTACCAGGCGGCGGCGCGCGACATGATCGCGCTCACCAACACGTCCCACGCGCCGTGGACCGTCGTGCCCGCCGACGACAAGCGCCGGGCGCGGCTCGAGGTGCTGCAGGCGCTGCGCGAGCGCATCGAGGCGGCGCTCGACTGACAAGTAGTCCAAGGACGCCGATGGTGCTGCCGATCCTCGGCGCCGAGCGGCGCGGTGCTCGACTGCGTGCAGGGTGCTCCATGAGGCGCGGATTCTCGTCCGACGCACTTGCGGATATTGTCAAGTAGAGTCCGGCTCCGTCACACGAGTGACGGAATTCGTCAGCATTCTGCGAGAGCCGTCACAGGCATTTTTCTTGTCCGTGCGCCGGATACCGGGCCATAGTGTTCCTGCGATTCAGACAAGGGCAAAGCCTCCGAAAGGTGGCGACGCAAAGTCTCCGGTCTAAAGGGCTTCGGCCCCACGATAGCGGGACCGCCGGAATCCAGTCCGCAGCCCGGGCTGTCCTCTCGGTGCACCTTGACCTGAATCACGGGTTGGGTGGCAATGGGAGGTTCGGCAATGCCAAGGATCCTGGGGGCGGTCGCGGCGGTTCTGCTGGCATGCTGGCAGGTGGCGGCCCTGGCCGTCGGCGACGACCGCGAGCAGATGAAGGGGCTCGACGAGCAGGTCCAGGAGGCCAAGTCGGACGTGCTCGGCATCGCCGCGGAACTCGCGCGGCTCGAGGAGAAGCTCCTCTACCCGTCGAACACGCAGGTCGCGGTGTTCGTGGCGCTCGCCGCCGGCGACACGCTGCGCCTCGATGCAGTGCGCATCCAGATCGACGGCCAGCCCGTCGCACACTACATCTACAGCTTCAAGGAGCTGGACGCGCTCAGGAAGGGCGGCGTGCAGCGAATCTACACCGGTAACGTCGCCACGGGGCAGCACCAGATCGAGGTCACCGCCTCGGGCAAGCTGCCGGACGGAACCGACTACAGCCAGTCGCGCAGCTTCACCTTCGAGAAGGGCGTCGAGCCGAAACTGGTCGGCGTGACGCTGGCGAGCGCCGACTCGGGCAGGCCGCCGATCGACGTCGGAGGCTGGTGAGCGATGCGGCGAGCACCCTCGCGGTTGCTCGGCCTCGGCCTGGCTGCATCGATCGCCGCCGGCCCGGCGCTGGGCGACGACCTGCGTGACCTGTATTTCGGCGAGGCGATCTTCCACGCCGGCCAGGGACACTACTTCGACTCCCTGCAGCGCCTCGACACGGAACTCGGCCAGTACCACGGGCTCGACGAGCCGCAGTACGACACGCTGCACTACCACATCGGCGCCGCCGAGTTCGACGTCGGCGACTTCGAGCTGAACTACCGCATGCATCACCGGGCAGGGCGAGCCATCCGGGCCGTGCTCGAGGGCGACGTGCCCGAGCCCGTGCGCAACGAGGCCGCGTACCGGCTCGCGCGCATCCACTTCCAGAAGGACCAGCCCGCGGACGCGCTGCAGGCTTTGCAGCGGATCGACGGCGAGGTGCCGGAAGGCATCCGCGACGATGTCGAGTTCCTGCGCGGCAACGTGTACATGGCGCTCGGACGGCCGGGCGACGCCGTGGCGGTGCTCGAGCGCCTGCAGCGCTCGAAGGACCTGACCGGCTTCGCCGCCTACAACCTCGGCATCGCGCTGCTGCAGGACGGCCGCACCGGCGAAGCGGTGGAGCAGCTGGACCGCGCCGGGCAGGTCGACGTCGAGGACGCTGGCGGCCGGGCGATCCGCGACAAGGCCAACCTCGTGCTCGGCACCATGCTCGATGAATCGGCCGACCACGCGCGGGCGCGCGTGGCCCTCGACCGCGTCCGGCTCGAAGGCCCGTTCTCGAACCAGGCGCTGCTGCGGGCCGGCTGGACCGAGGCGGCGGCCGGCAACTTCGAGCGCGCCCTGGTGCCATGGAACATGCTGGCCGCGCGCGAGGTGACCGACTCCGCCGTGCAGGAGGCCCTGCTCGCGGCGCCGTTCGCCTACAGCAAGCTCGACGTGCACGGTCGTGCCGCGTCGCTCTACGGCCGCGCGCTCGAGACCTACGGCAACGAACTCGAGCGCGTCGACGCCTCGATCGACAGCATCCGCAAGGGCCACTTCCTCGAGGCACTGGTGCGCGAGGAGATCCACCAGGACCCGAACTGGGTGGTCCGGCTGCGCGAGCTTCCGGCAACCCCGGAGACCTACTACCTGATGGCGCTGCTGGCGTCCCACGACTTCCACACGGGCCTGCAGAACTACCTCGACCTCGAGGACCTGCGGCAGCGCCTGGCGTCCTGGAAGACGAGCTTCGATGCCTTCGAGGACATCATCGCCCTGCGCGCGGGCAACTACGAACCGCTGCTGCCGGACATCGACGCGAGCTTCCGCGAGTTCGATGCCCAGTTCCGCCTGCGCATGGCGCAGCATGAACTCCTCGAGCGCCGGCTGCACGGCATGCTGACCGCGCCGCGCCCGGACTACCTGGCCACGGCCGACGAGCGGGTCGTGCTCGAGCGCCTGAACCGCATGGAGGCGCAGCTCGCCGACGCCGACAGCGAGCAACAGCAGGCGCTGCGGGAGCGCATCGCGCGTGCCCGCGGCACGCTGACGTGGCGCCTGCACACCGAGTATCACGAGCGGCTCACGCTCGCCCACGAGCACCTGCGCGAACTGGACGCCGTGGTCGAGGCCACGACGCGGCAGTACGAGAGCTTCGTGCGCACCCGCCAGGAGGCCACGCACAGTTACGTCGGCTACGACGCCGCGATCGGCCGCCTGCGCCAGCGCGTCGACGCTGCGCTCGCGAAGGTCGAGCGCCTGCAGGCGCGACAGGGGCACCTGATCGAGACCGTCGCCATCGACGTGCTGCAAGCGCGTCGCGAACGCCTCGTTGCCTACCAGGAACAGGCGCGCTTCGCGGTGGCGGACAGTTACGACCGCGCGACCCGGCAGCAGACCAGCGAGGCGCGCCCGTGAAGATGAAGACGGCAACGCGCCTGGCCACATCTGCGGCGACGGCGGTGCTGGCGTCCTGTGCCGCGCCTCCAGAGAAAGGTACGCTCGCCGAGCTGCATGCCATGCCGGCGGACGTCCAGGAAGTGACGGTCGAGCACGGCCTCGACCAGGCCATGCAGGGCTACCGCCGCTACCTCGACGAGACGCCGCGCACCGCGATGACGCCGGAGGCGATGCGGCGACTGGCCGACCTGCAGCTCGAGAAGGAATTCGGTGTCCGTGGCGACGGCAAGCTGATCGAGCTGGCAGCGCCGGAGGAGGCCGCTGCGACGGAGCCGACGCGGGCCCCGACGGCGGCTACCGGGGTCGCGGGCCTGGCGGAGTCCGACCGCGAGTTCGAGCAGCGCACCACCGCGGCTGCCGGGATGACGCCGGCGCGGGACGGGGCCCTCGCCATGCCCGCGGGCACCGCTGCGGCGACGCCGCCGTCGGGACCCCTCGAGGCAATCGCGCTGTACGACCGTCTGCTCGCCGAGTACCCGCACTTCGAGCACAACGACCAGGTCCTGTACCAGAAGGCCCGCGCGTACGACGAGCTGGGGCGCACGGAGGAAGCGATGGAGACGATGGAGCGCCTCGTGTCGCTTCATCCGCACTCCGATCACTACGACGAGGTGCAGTTCCGGCGCGGCGAGTACTACTTCACGCGCCGCAAGTTCCGCGAGGCCGAGTCCGCCTACCAGGCGATCGTCGGCATGGGGACGTCCTCGACGTATTACGAGCTGGCGATCTACAAGCTCGGCTGGACGCTGTACAAGCAGGAGTTCTACGACGAGGCCCAGCACTGCTTCATGGCGTTGCTCGACTACAAGGTCTCGACCGGCTACGACTTCGACGCGGCGCACGAGGAAGACGATGAGCGGCGCGTCGCCGACACCTTCCGCGTCATCAGCCTCGGCTTCTCGAATCTCGGCGGCCCGGAAGTGGTGCAGGAGTACTTCGCCTCCAACGGCAGTCGCGGCTACGAGGACCGCATCTACGCCAACCTCGGCGAGTTCTATTTCGCCAAGCTGCGCTACGACGATGCCGCGAAGGCGTACCAGACGTTCGTCGCGCTCTATCCGTTCCACCGTGCCTCGCCGCACTTCGGCATGCGCGTCGTCGAGATCTACGCCAAGGCCGACTTCCCGAAGCTGGTCCTCGAGGCGAAGAAGGACTTCGCATCCAGGTACGGCCTGCAGTCGGAGTACTGGAAGCACTTCGACCCCGCCGGGTCGCCTGAGGTGCTGAGCTACCTCAAGGGCAACCTGCGCGACCTCGCGAACCACTTCCACGCCCTCTATCAGGAGCCGTCGCTCGCCGCCGTCAAGCCCGCCAACTTCGTCGAGGCGCAGCGCTGGTACCGGGACTACCTGGCCTCCTTCCCGAAGGACGCCGATACGCCGCCGATCAGCTACCAGCTCGCCGACCTCCTGCTCGAGAACGGCGACTTCGGCGAGGCGGCCGCGCAGTACGAGCGCACGGCCTATGACTATCCGGCGCATGCCCAGTCGGCGGCGGCCGGCTATGCGGCGGTGTTCGCTCATCGCAAGCACCTCGAGGCGGCCCCGGAGGAACAGCGGGCCGGCGTGCGGGCGCGCGCCGTCGAGAGCTCGCTGCGCTTCGCAGATGCCTTCCCCGAACACGAACATGCGGCACCCGTGCTCGGCGCGGCCGCGGACGACCTGTACGACATGAAGGAGTACCGCCCCGCCATCGACACTGCGCGCAAGCTCATGGAGCGCTATCCGGCCGCGGCGGTACCGTTGCGCCGCTCCGCCTGGGCGGTGGTGGCGCACGCGTCCTTCGATCTCGCGGAATACCCGCAGGCGGAGCAGGCATACGGCCAGGTGCTCGCGGCCACGCCGGCCGATGACGCGGGCCGCCAGGTGCTGGTCGACAACCTCGCGGCTGCGATCTACAAGCAGGGCGAGCTGGCCAACTCGCAGCAAGACTACCGCTCCGCCGCCGACCACTTCCTGCGCGTCAAGCAGTCGGCACCGACGTCGATGGTGCGGGCCGCCGCCGAGTACGACGCGGCCGCGGCGTTGATCCGCCTCGAGGACTGGACTGCGGCGGCAGACGTGCTCGAAGCGTTCCGCAGCGCCTACCCGGACCACGAGCTCAACCGGGAAGCGACCAAGCAGATCGCGTTCGTGTACCGGCAGAGCGGGCAGCTCGGTCGCGCGGCCGGCGAGTACGAGCGCGTGGCCGCGGAGTCCACCGATGCGAGCCTGCGCGGCGAGGCCCTGCTGGCCGCCGGCGAGCTCTACGAGCAGGCGAATGCGACGTCGCAGGCGCTCGCGGTCTACGCACGCTACGTGGAAGCCTTCCCTCGCCCGATCGATACGGCCGTGCAGATCCGCTTCAAGGTGGCCGGCATGTACGCGGCCACGCACGACGAAGCCCGCTACCACCAGGAGTTGCAGCAGATCGTGCGCACCGACGCGGAGGCGGGCAGCGAGCGCACCGGCCGGACGCGCGCCCTCGCGGCGAAGTCGGCCCTGGTGCTCGCCGAGGCGCTCTACCAGCGGTTCGCCGAGCTGCAGCTGCGGCAGCCGTTCGAGCAGAGCCTGCAGGAGAAGAAGAAGCGAATGGATGCCGCACTCGAGGCGCTCGGCCGCCTGGTCGATTACCAGGTGGGCGACGTGACGGCGGCGGCGACGTACTACATCGCCGAGGTCTACTTCGGACTGAGCCGCGCCCTGATGGAATCCGAGCGGCCGGCCGGCCTGCAGGCGGCCGAGCTGCAGGAGTACGAGCTCGCGCTCGAGGACGAGGCGTATCCGTTCGAGGAGCGGGCCATCGAGGTGCACGAGAAGAACATGGAGCTGATGCGGACCGGGCTCTACAACGCCTGGGTCGATCGCAGCCTCGGCAAGCTCGCCGACCTGATGCCGGCGCGCTACGCGAAGGGCGAGATCAGCAGCGGCTTCATGGGCTCGATCCATCGCTATGCGTACAGCACGCCGGCGTCGCAAATGCCGGCCGCCACGGATGGCGGGGAGGCCGTCGCGCCGCAAGCACCGGCGCCGGCTGGACCGCCGGCGGAGCCGCCCTCGGCGGTGCCGGTGACGACGTCGCGTGCCGAGGACCCGACCGGGGTCCGGGAGGTGTTGGTTGCGAACGCACGCTGATCCGACGATGCGCTGCGGAACGTCCTCCCGCCTGCTGTCGCTCGCGACGGCACTGTTCGCGGCCTGCTTGCCGGCGACGGCGGCGCGGCGCGACGCGGCCGAAACCGACGTGACGAACGCGGCGACGGGATTCACGATCACGCAGGACGTCCGCGTGGCCGGTGCCGTGCGCGACGACTACGAGAGCGCAATCCGCCTGCTGCAGCAGCAGCAGTTCGAGCCGGGCATCGCGCTGCTCGTCAAGGTCACCGAGGCCGCGCCCGCCGCCGTGGCGCCGCACGTCGACCTCGGCATCGCCTACAGCCGCACGGGCGCGCTCGACCGGGCCGAAGCCAGCCTGAAGCAGGCGCTCCTCCTCGACCCGGACCACCCGATCGCCAACAACGAGCTCGGCATGGTCCACCGGCGCACCGGCCGCTTCGCGGAAGCGCGCGCGAGCTACGAGAAGGCGCTGGAGGGATACCCGTCATTCCACTTCGCGCACCGCAACCTCGCGATCCTCTGCGACCTGTACCTGCAGGACTACGCCTGTGCCCTCGAGCACTACGAGGCCTATCGGGTGGCCGTGCCGGACGACCGCGACGCGGTCAAGTGGATCGCGGACGTGCAGAGCAGGCAGGGCAAATAGGAGGCCGCATGCGCACCCGATTCATCCCGTTGGCGCTCGTGCTCGTCGCCGTCACTGCCGGTGCCGAGGATGCGGCGCAGCCCGAGCGCGTGGCCAATGCCGCCACCGGCCCGAAGACGCTGTCGGGCATGTCGATCCTGGGCAACCAGGAGGCGCCGAAGGCGCTGGTGATCGTGCCGTGGAAGGGCAGCCAGCTCGGCGATTCGCTGGGCCTGGCGAAGAGTCTCGACGACTCGCGGCAACCGGTCGACCGGGACGTGTTCACGAGGGAACTCGCCTACTACGAGATCCGGGAGCAATGACGGCGGCGACCGCCGCCGAATCGCGCGGACGGGGTCCGCGCGACCGTTGAGGGGACTTTTTCGAGGAGGAGACGACGATGGAGACCATGTACACAATCGTTAAATTCTTCGTGGCGGGAGGGGCATTCATGTATCCCATCCTGCTCGTGTTCGCGGTGGCGACCGCGATCGCGATCGAACGCTACATCACGCTCACGCAGGTCCGGCGCCGCAACGAGGCCAGCTGGAGCAAGCTGCAGCCGGCCCTCACCGGCGGTGAGTTCGACAAGGCACGCGAGATGACCGCCAAGGACGCCTCGACCGTGTCGAAGCTGCTCGGGACGGGGCTCGCCCGCCAGGGCGCCGTGCGCCGTCGCGAGGACATCGAGATCGCGATGGAAGAGAGCATGATGGAGATCATCCCCCAGCTGGAGAAGCGCACCGCCTACGTCGCGCTCGGCGCAAACGTGGCCACGCTGCTCGGCCTGCTCGGGACGATCGTCGGCCTGATCCAGGCCTTCACCGCGGTGGCCAACGCCAACCCTGCCGAGAAGGCGGACCTGCTGTCGGCCAGCATCTCGGTCGCGATGAATACCACGGCCTTCGGCCTGATCGTCGCGATCCCGCTGCTGGTCACGCACTCGGTGCTGACGGCCAAGACGGGCGAGATCGTGGACAGCCTCGAGATGGTGTCGGTCAAGGCCCTGAACGTCATCTCCTCGCTCGCGAAGCGCCAGGTCCAGGCGTAATCGCCATGGCCAGGACACACCACTACAGGCGGCGCCAGAAAGAGGCGCCGGACCTGGACATGACCACCTTCCTCAACCTGATGGTGGCGCTGGTGCCGTTCCTGCTGATCACGGCGGTGTTCTCGCGCATCACCATCGTCGAACTGGACCTGCCGAGCGCCCAGGCGCCGGCGCCGACCGAGCCCACCTTCAGGGTCGAGGTCATCGTCCGCGACGCGGGCCTCGAGATCATGGACGGTGCCCAGGTGATCGCCGCGATCCCCAAGGTCGACGGCGACTACGACCTCGCGAAGCTCTCCGAGTACCTCACCGCGATCAAGCGCGAGTACCCGGCGAAGGAGGACGCCTCCGTGCTGCTCGAGCCCGACATCGAGTACGACCACCTGATCTCGGTCATGGACGCGGTCCGCAGCGCCGAGGTGCAGCGCGACGGCAGGTTCGAGCGGGCGGCGCTGTTCACCGCAATATCGATCGGAGACGCACCATGAAGACGAGCCGGCGCATCGCGCGCATGCAGCGCAACCGCGTCAAGGTGCCGACGCTGAACCTCACGTCGCTCATGGACGTGTTCACGATCCTGCTGTTCTTCCTGATGTTCCACTCGGGCAGCAGCGAGCTGCTGCAGGAGCCGAAGAGCGTCTCCCTGCCCGACTCCGTCGTGGAGTCGAAGCCGCGCGAGACCGTGGTGATCGTGGTCGGGCGCGACGAGGTCCTGGTGCAGGGCGAGGTCGTGGCGCGGGTCGCGGACATCGCCGCGAACCCGGGGCAGGACATCGTGCCGATCAGCGAGCGGCTGGCGGCCCTCAACCGGAGCGTGATCGGCATCAGCACCCAGGCCGTGGCCGAGAGCCGCGAGGTGACCGTGCTCGCCGACAAGTCGGTGCCGTTCAACGTGGTCAAGACGATCATGTCGACCTGCACCGGCCAGGGCTACACCCGCGTTTCGCTGGCGGTCATCCAGAAAGAGACACCAACCACCTCCACCTGACGGTGGCCCAACGACGTGGACGGTACCGTGTCCCAGGAAAACACTGCATTACGCGCGCAGATCGAGCAGGCCCGAGCACGACTCGAGGCGCATGAGGCTGACCTGCGCGTCGTGGACGATGAATTCGAGGCGCTCGCGCCCCGTCGCCGGCAGCATGAGTTGCTGGAGCAGGCGTGCGGCTCGCTCGAGCAACTCGAGGCCCAGGGCGTCGCAAGCCTGTTCTGGGGCGAGCGCGCCGAGGCCGGTGCGACGACCGGCCACTTGCGGCTCGTGCGCGAGCGGATCGACGCGTTCCGCGTGGAACTCGCGGCGCTCGAGACCCGGCGCCGGGACGTGCTGGCGGCGGTCGACCGCGCCCGGGAGGACATCGAGATCCTCGGGGAGGACCTCTACGACTTCGAGCAGCAGGAGGCCCGACGCCGCGAGGAGTGGCTGGTCGAGCGCGAGCCCGATCCGCTGCCGACGCGGCCGGCGGTCATGCCGTGGGCGCGCGGCGGCGAGGACGACTGGCGCTTCCGCAAGGCACTCGCAGTCTCGGTGCTGGCGAGCGCGTTGCTCGGCGTGCTGCTGCCGATGATCGACCTGCCGCTGCCGCGGCGCGATGCGCCCGTCGTCGTGCCGGAGCGGCTCGTCCAGCTGGTGCGCGAGGAACAGGCGAAGCCCGTGCCGCCGCCCAGGGTGCCCGAGGTTCCGCCGCAGCCCGAGCAGGCACCGCAACCCGAGCAGAAGGCTCGCGAGGCGAAGCCCTCCGACCAGCCCTCGACACCGTCCAAGGGACCGGGCAAGCCCGGGCCGCGCGGCCCGCAGCCGGAGCAGGCCTACGCGAGCGCGCAGCCCCAGGACAAGCCGGCGGGCAAGCCGGGCCTGCTGGCATTCCGCGATACGTTCGCCAGCCTCGCCAAGGACGACGTCGCGCCCAAGCTCGGCGCCGGTGCGCACATCAACGACACCGACGACGCGGCGCCGGGGCAGGTGCAGCGTTCGATGCTCACCAGCAACGCGCCCGGTAGCAGCGGTGGCATCAACCTGGCGTCGATCAGCCGCAACAGCGGCCGCGGCGGCGGTGGTGGTGGCGGTGGCGGCGGTGGAGCGGGCGCTCTCGCCGGCGTGCAGGTCGGGCGTGCGGCGAGTTCGATCGGTGGCGGTGGCGGTGGCGGTGGTGGCGGCGGGTCCGACCGGCCGCTCGCAAGCGACGCGAGCGCGTCGCGTACCGACGAGGAGATCCAGATCGTCTTCGACCGCTACAAGGCGGCGTTGTACCGGCTCTATAACCGTGAACTGCGCAAGGACCCGAGCCTGCGCGGCCAGATGGTGCTGCGGCTTACGATCGAACCCGATGGCAGCGTGTCGATGTGCGCGCTGCAGTCCTCCGACATGGACGCGCCGGAGCTCTCGGCGCAGGTCGTGGACCGCGTTCGCGGGATCAACTTCGGCGCCAAGGACGTCGATTCGATCACGATCGTGTACCCGATCGACTTCCTGCCCGCCGCCTGACGGCGACGGGCACGGCACTGCCGGCACCAGCGCGGGAGGCATATCAGCAGTGAGGTAGCGACGAGACAAGCAGACTCTCAACGACAGTAGAGACGCGATTCAGACAAAGGCAAAGCCATCGAAAGGTGGCGACGCAAAGTCACCGGTCTACAGGGCCCCGGGCCCCAGGACAGCGGGACCGCCGGAATCCAGCCCGATGCGCGGGCTGCCTCGGTCCCTTTGGCGATCCGATCGCTCGGTGAGTGGCACGAGGGCGCACATGACAGCTGGCGATCATATGGGTTTGAGGACGGGCGGCAGCCGGGCGGCACACAGGCTGTTCGCGCTCGTCCTTCTGCTGGGCGCGTCCTTCGCGGCCCGGGCCGAGGACTGCTCCCAGTATCCGGGCGGCGTGCTCGACGGCTTCGCCGGCACGCCGGCGCCGTCGCAGCTCAACATCGACCGGAACTGCACGGTCCGGAACTACCCGGGCGGCATGTCCACGAACTTCTCCTTCTTCACGCAGCCCGGCCAGACCGACCAGCGCTGGCTCGTGATCTTCGACAACGTCGTGCACACCGGCCAGATGTCCTGCAACGCCGTGCAGGACCACCGCATCTGGTTCGTCAACGGTTCCTCGACCTCAATCAAGGAAGGCTGCCAGAACTACCTGATCCCGGTCGAGAAGATCGACAAGCAGGTGCCAGCAGGACAAACGACGGCCACCATCGGCGTGCCGTTCACCTACCAGCTCAAGATGCCGGTGCTGTTCGCGCCGGCCACCAACGTCGTGATCGACTACTCCGGCTCGGCCGACGACCTGCACGCCGTCACGATCACCGACGACCTGAACGCGACCGGCGCCGTACTGAGGTACGTGAGCCACGTCGCCTACTGGGAGGGCAGCGGCGACCCGGTGCCGCACACGTTCTCCAACGTCGGCGGGCTGCTCACCTTCGACGGCTTCCCGGTCATTCCGGCGGGCGAGCAGATCATCATCGAGCTCACGGTCGTGCTCGAGGACGTGCCGGCGAACGCGATCGGCATGCAGTTCGTCAATACGGCCAAGTGGAGTTTCGGTCGCCTGATCGACGGCGAGTTCTTCCAGCCGCTGCCCGGCGAGTGGGGCATCTCGCCGCCGCTCACCATCGCCGCGCCGAACCTCGTGGTCGACAAGACCGGCCCGGCCTCGATGAACCTCGGGCAGTTCGGCACGTTCGACATCGACGTCGTGAATACCGGGCTCAGCGACGCATGGAACGTCACGCTCGTCGACCGTCTGCCGAACGGGCCAAGCGGTGGCATGTGCGACCTGGCGCCGGAACTGCTCGGCGTCACGCTCGCCGGCAACCCGCTCACGTCCGGCACTCAGTACACGACCACCTTCACCGGCGCACCTTCCTGTGAACTCGGCCTCACGCTGCTCGACGCGGCCGGACCGCTGCGCCCGGGCCAGAGCCTGCTCGTGTCGTACCGGACGCGGCTCGACGCCGATACCCAGAACGGGGCCGTGCTCACCAACGTCGCGGGTGCCACGCAGTGGTTCAACGGCGACAGCAGCATCGCTGGTCGCCTGCCGTACCTGCGCACCGTGACCAACGGCACCGTGGGGACGGCCGACCACGAGGACGCCCACTCGGTCTCGGTGGTGTTCTCCGGCTACTTCTTCGAGAAGACCGTCGCCAACGTCACGACCGGGGCGAGTCCGACGACTTCGGCCGCGCCCGGCCACCGGGTGCGCTATACGCTCAGCCTGCGCGCCGCCGAGGCGATGACCGGAATGCGCATCTACGACGAGGTCGACGCGCTCAACGGGTCGGCGTCCTTCATTCCGGGCTCGCTCACCCTGGTCAGCGTCCCGCCCGGTGCCGACGCGAGCAATACCAATCCCGCCGGCGGCGCGAACGGGACCGGTGTCATCGACGTCCGTAACGTGAACGTCCCGGCGGGCGGCCAGGTCCAGGTGCAGTTCGAGTTGACCGTCGATCCGGGCCTGCCGATCGGGACCGTCGTCACCAACCAGTCGGCGCTGCGGCTGGCCGACGGGTCGCCGTTCGGCCTGAGCGACGATCCGACGATCAACGGGCAGGCCGACCCGGACGTGAGCGGCGACGAGGATCCGACGCGGCTCGTCATCGTTCCGACGCTGCTGGTCTTCGAGAAGACCGTGGCCAACGTGACCACCGGCGCGGACCCGACGGCGGAGGCCTCGCCGGGCGACCGCCTGCGTTACCGGCTGCGCCTGGTGAACCCGAGCACGTTCCCGCTGAACGCGCTCACCGTACGCGACGAGATCGATCGCTTGAATGCCGACCCGGCGTTCGTGCCGGGCTCGCTGACGCTGGTCGCGGCGCCAGCCGGCGCGGACACGAGCAATACCAACCCCACCGGCGGGACCAGCGGCACGGGCGTGATCGACGTGCGCAACCTGAACCTCGCGGCGTCGGGTGGCAGCGCAGTGATCGAGTTCGAGGCGACGCTCGCGCCGGTCATCGACAACGGCTCGGTCGTACTGAACCAGTCGCAGCTCACGATCGGCGCGGACGTGCTGCTCGCGGTCAGCGACGACCCGAACGTGAACGGGCCCGCGGCCCCGGACGTCACTGGCGACGAGGACCCGACCCGGGTGCGCATCGTGTCGGCACCGGTCTTCCAGGTGCTCAAGACCTCGATGGACCTGACGGACGACCCGGCCGTGCTGCTCGCCGGCGAGCGGCTGCGCTACACGATCACGGTGAGGAACACCGGGACGTCCGACGCGGACGACGCGACGCTGCGCGACCAGGTCCCGACGCACACGGCCTACGTGGCCGGCAGCACCACCCTGAACGGCGTGGCGGTCGCAGACGTCGGCGGCACCTCGCCGCTCGTCGGCGGCATGCCGATCAGCGCGGCCTCGGCGACGACGCCCGGCGCACTGCCCGTGGACACCGCCGGCGACCCGGGCAACGTCGCGACCGTCACGTTCGACGTCATCGTGGATCCGAGCGCGATCGACGGGACGGTGATCGCGAACCAGGGCTTCGTCAGCGCACTCGCCGATGGCGTGGCGGACGTCCCTTCGGACGACCCCGACACGGCGGTGCCGAACGACCCGACGCGCGACGTCGTGGGCAACCTGCCGCTCCTCTATGCCGAGAAGCGCGTCGTGCTGTTCGGCGACCAGGGATCACCGGGCGTCGTCGATCCGGGCGACGTACTGCGCTACACGATCACCATCCAGAATTCCGGGTCGACCGCGGCGACGGGCGTCGTGCTGACGGACGGCGTGCCGACCAACACGACCTACGTGGCCAACTCGACGCAGCTGAACGGGCTGGTGGTCGGCCAGCCGGATGGCGGCGTCTCGCCGCTTGCGTCCGGTATCGACGTGAGCTCGTCCGACCTGACGCCGCCGCTGCCGGGCCCCGGTAACGGCACGATCTCGGCGGGAGCCAGCGCGGTCCTGCAGTTCGACCTCCGTGTCAACGACGGCGTGCCGTCCGGCACGATCATCAGCAACCAGGCGGTCGTCGCGAGCGAGCAGGTGGCGAGCCTGCTGACGGACGGCGACGGCAACCCGGCCACCGGGCCCGAGCCCACCGTCGTCGTCGTGGGCGATGCGCAGCAGCTGTCGATCACCAAGCAGGTTGCCGTCGTGGGCGGCGGGGCGGCGCTCCCGGGCGCCGTGCTCGAATACCTCGTCACGGTCACCAACGTCGGCTCGACGCCGGCCTATGCCGTGTCGATCACCGACGACCTGAACGCGAACCAACCGGGCCAGCTCACCTACGTCGACCAGTCGGCGGCCCTGAACGGCGGCAACGCGGGCGTGAGCCTCGCGGGTGGCGTCATCACCGCGGACTACTCCGCCGTGTTCGGGCCGCTGCCGGCGGCTGCCACCGCAGTGCTGCGCTTCCGGGCCACGATCGCCGCCGGCCTCGCGATGGGCACGCGAGTGACCAACACGGGCGTCGTGCAGTGGGGCGACCCGGTGCGGAGCGCCAGCGCCAGCGTCGCGATCGACGTCGGCGGCGTGCCCGGTGCCGGCACCCTGAACGGCACGGCGTGGCACGACGCGAATTTCGACGACGTCCTCGACACGGGCGAGCGCCTGCTCACGGGCTGGACGGTCAGCCTGTATCGCAACGGCCAGCTCGCGCACACGACCGCGACGGACGCGAACGGCGCGTACCGGATCACGGGCCTGGCGCCGAACGACTCGAATGCCGAAGCATACGAGTTGCGCTTCGTCGCGCCGGGAGCCGTCGCGACCACCGCGACCCTCGGTCGCGCCGCTTCTGCCTTCACCAACGGCCCGCAGCGGATCAGCGCCATCGTCGTGAGTTCCGGCGCCAACCTGCAGGACCTCGACCTGCCGATCGACCCCAACGGCGTGGTCTACAACTCGGTCTCGCGCGCGCCGGTGGCCGGGGCCATCGTCACCCTGCTCGACGCGGGCAACGGCAGCCCGGTGCCGGCGAGCTGCCTGGACGACCCGGCGCAGCAGAACCAGGTCACGCTCGCGGGCGGCTTCTACAAGTTCGACCTCAACTTCAGCGACCCGTCCTGCCCGAGCGGTGGTGCGTACCTGATCGGCGTGAGCGCGCCGGAGGCAGGCTTCGTCGCCGGTTACTCGCAGATGATCCCGCCGGTCTCCGGTCCCACGACCGCGCCGCTTGCGGTGCCGTCGTGCCCGGGCAGCGCGAACGATGCGATCGCCGCGACGCCGCAGCATTGCGAAGCGCAGGCCTCGGAACTGGCGCCCCCGCCGTCGGTGCCGCCGCGGACCGCGGGCACCCGCTACCACGTGCACCTGACGCTCGACGGCAGCCAACCGCCGGGCACGAGCCAGCTGTTCAACAACCACCTGCCGGTCGACCCGAACCTGGAAGGGGCCCTCTCGATCACCAAGACCACGCCGATGCTCAACGTCACGCGCGGCCAGCTGGTGCCTTACGTCATCACGGTGAACAACCAGTACGGTGCGCCGCTGACCGACGTGACCATCGTCGACCGATTCCCGGCCGGCTTCAGCTACGTGGCGGGGTCCGCGCAACTCGACGGCACGCCGGCCGAACCGACGTCGACCGGCCGGGAGCTCGCCTGGAGCGGGCTCACGCTGTCCGCGACGCCGCAGCACACCATCAAGCTGCTGCTGGCCGTCGGCGGAGGGGTGACCGAGGGCGAGTTCGTGAACCGGGCGCAGGTCATGAACTCCTTCACCGGCAACCCGATGTCGGGAGAGGCCACGGCGACGGTTCGCGTGGTGCCCGACCCGACCTTCGACTGCACGGACGTGACCGGCAAGGTCTACGACGACGCCAACCGCAACGGGGCGCAGGACGAGGGTGAGGCGGGCCTCGGGGGCGTGCGCGTGGTGACCGCACGCGGGTTGACCGCGAGCACCGATGTCCACGGGCGATTCCACATCACTTGCGCGGTCACGCCGGTCGAGGGCCGCGGCAGCAACTTCGTGCTCAAGCTCGATGACCGCACGCTGCCGAGCGGTTACCGCCCGTCCACGCGCACGGTCATGGTCGAGCGTGCAACCCGCGGCAAGGCCCTGAAGTTCAACTTCGGGGCGTCGATCCACCGCGTCGTCGGCCTCGACATCGCCGACGCCGTGTTCGAACCGGGCACGACGCGGATGCGCATGCAGTGGCAGCCCCGCCTCGACCTGCTGGTCGAGGAGCTGCGCAAGGCCCCGGCCGTGCTGCGGCTCTCGTACGTCGCCGACCTCGAGGACGCCGACCTCGTGGAGCGGCGCGTGGAGGCGGTCCGCAAGCAGGTTGCCGAGGCATGGGAGGCACTGAACTGCTGTTACCAGCTCACGATCGAGCACGAAGTGTTCTGGCGCCTGGGGGGGCCGCCGGTGCGCCCCGTTGAACACGGGACGTCGAGCAGGTGATCCGCATGCGTACACGAATCTTCCTGCTGCTGTCGTCCATCACCCTGGCCGCACCGTGCCTGCACGCCGAGGACGTCGTCGACAAGCCGCTCGGCGAACCGGTCGAGCGGCACCTGTCCGACTACCAGCCGTTCCGCCAGTGGGTGCACGACCCCGCGTTGTTCGAGAAGGAGGCGGGCGACCGCCTCGAGACCCGCCAGGTCGCGGCCGAAGACCTCGAGACCGTGAAGCTGGCCGGGCTGGTCGCGCCCATTCGCTTCGAGTCCGGCGTGGCCGACATTCCCGCCGGTTACGTGGAGAAGCTCGAGTCGATCCTCGACGGCATGCGTGGCCGCAGGAACGTGCGGCTGCACTTCGTCGGCCACGCGGACACGCAGCGCCTGTCGGAGTCGCTCGCTCGGGTGTACGGCGACAACCAGGGACTGTCGCGCGAGCGCGCCGGCGAGGTCGCCGAGTTCTTCAAGCTCGCGCTCGAACTGCCGCCGGAAGCGATCTCGTTCGAATGGGCGGGCGACACGCGGCCGGTGGCGAGCAACGCCACGGAGGAGGGTCGTGCGCTGAACCGGCGCGTCGAGGTCGAGGTCTGGTATGACCAGCCGAAGGCGACCGTACGCGACGAGGAGGTCCTGGTCACCGAGGACTTCAAGCAGGTGAAGGTCTGCCGGATGGAGACGGTGTGCAAGCTGCGCTACCAGGAAGGCCACGAGCGCCGGGCGCGGGTCCGCAACCTGGTCGCGCCGCTGCACTACGAGAGCGACAGCATCGGCCTGACCGAAGAGTTCACGCGGCAGGTGCGCCAGGCGCTCGAGAACCTCGGCGACAAGCAGAACGTGCACGTGAGGTTCATCGGGCACACGGACGATGCGCCGCTCACGGGGCGCGCCGAGGCGATCTACGGCAACCACCTGGCGATGTCCAGGGCACGGGCGCACCGGGTCGCGCTCGCGATGCAGGAAGCGCTCGGCCTCCCGGGCTCGGTCACCGAGAGCGACGGCCGCGGCGCAGCGATGCCGGTCGCGTCGAATGCCACGGCCCAGGGGCGGGCGCTCAACCGGCGCGTGGAAGTCGAGTTCTGGTACGACGACCCGTTGCAGGACCTGCCCGACGAGCCGCAGTTGTGTCCCGCGGAGGGCGGCGAGGAGCTGGTGACCCGGGTGTACGACCCACCCTGGGGGCGCATCGAGCCGTTGCAGCTCGAGGGTGGAACCGCGCAGATCCCGCCGGGCTACGCGGCGCAGCTGCGCCGCGCCATGGATGACCTGCAGGGCCGCACCAACGTCCGACTGCGGTTCATCGGCTACACGGCCAACGAGCGCCTCGACCGTCGCACCGCGATGGTCTACGGCGACGACATCGGCCTGGCGGCGTCGCGGGCGCGGCGCGCGATGGAGACGATCGTGGGGCAGATGGGGCTCGTCGCCTCCCAGGCCGAGCACGAGGGGCGCGGCTTCGTGCACGCCGACGACGTGGTGAACGGCGGCTTCATCGCCGGCCAGACCTCGTTCGTGCGCGTGCAGGTCGTCTACGACGAGCCGGCTCCGCTCGACGACTACGAGGGCATCGACGTCACGCGGCTCACCCGCGAGCTGAAGCCCAGCAGCCCGTTCGAGCTGAACCTGATGCGCATCACCGTGGACGGCCAGCCGGTCGACGATCCGGCGCGCAGCTCGGCGGACATCCAGCGCTGCACCGACGTGGCGTTCGACAAGGCCGCCATCCAGCTCCAGTTCGACAACCTGCAGGCGCGCCCGAGGCTCGCGGTCGCTGCGTCGCCCGCGAGCGTGCCGCTCGCGGATTCCGGCGACGGCCGGCTCGCCGGGCCGGTCGTGCGCTTCCGCACGTATGCGAACTATCCGGCGTTCATCGCGCGCTCCGAAGTGCGCATCTTCGAGCGCGGCAGCTCGGTCCAGTCGACTCCGCTGCAAGTGCTCGAGGTCGACGGCGCGGGCTTCGCCGAATGGCAGTCCGGTTCCGGGCCGTTTGCCGGCCCGGTGCGCGAACTGATGTACGTATTGCGCGCGTACGATGCGCAGGGTCGTTTCGACGAGACCAGCCCGCAGCCGCTGTGGCTCGTGCACGGCGGCGGCGAGGGCGCGCCGGCGGCGGCATCCGGTGACACGCCGGTCCGCCAGGGCGAACTGCTGTCGTCGTACGGCGAGAGCGACCTTGCCGTGCGCAACATCCGGATCGAGGGCGGCACGGTCACCGTGCGCGGCAGCGGCGTGCCGGCGGGGCACCGCGTGTGGGTGGCGGGGCAGGCGGTCCCGGCCGACGCGCAGGGCAACTTCGCCGCGGAGACGATCCTGCCGCCGGGTGCCCAATCGGTGGAAGTCGCGCTGCTCGACGCCGACGGCAACGGCACGCTCTACCTGCGCGACCTGGATTTCCGGCGCAACGACTGGTTCTACGTCGGCATCGCGGACATCACCGCGTCCGAGAACAGTACCGACGGCCCGGCCGATGAACTACAGGGTGCGGACGCACTGCAGGACTTCGACTCGTCGCTGGACGGCCGGTTCGCGTTCTACGTGGACGGCAAGTTCGGCCAGGACTGGCGGGTGACCGCGAGCGCCGACACCCGCGAGGGCCCGCTCGAGGACATCTTCAGCAACATGCTCGACAAGTCGCCGGACGCGCTGTTCCGCCGCCTCGACCCCGACTACCACTACCCGACGTTCGGCGACGACTCGATCGTCGACGAGATGGCCCCGACCATGGGCAAGTTCTACCTGCGGCTGAGCCAGCGCGAGAACTACGGGCTGTGGGGCAATTTCAAGGTCGGCTACACGCAGAACGAACTCGCCCAGGTCGACCGCGGACTGTATGGAGCCAACGTCCATTACGAGTCGGACTCGACGACCAGCTCCGGGGAGCAGCGCTACGCCTTCGACGGCTTCGCGGCCGAGCCCGGCACAGTGCCCAGCTACGAGGAGTTCCGCGGCACCGGCGGGTCGCTGTATTACCTGCGTCGCCAGGACCTGCTGGCCGGGTCGGAAACCGTGCGCATCGAGGTGCGCGACAAGGACTCGCAGATCGTGACCGGCATCGTCACGCTGCGCCCGGGCGCCGACTACGACATCGACTACCTGCAGGGCCGTCTCCTGCTGTCCGAGCCGCTGTCGGCCGTGGCAGACGACAACCTGCTGGTCCGCAGCAGCGGCCTGAGCGGTGACGAGGCGTTCCTGGTGGTTCGCTACGAATTCACGCCGGGGTTCGAGGAGCTGGATGCGATGGCCGGCGGCGGCCAGGCTCACGTGTGGGTGAACGACACCGTCCGCGTCGGTCTCACGTCGAGCACGAACGGCGGCGACGAGGACAACAGCCTGCACGCAGCCGACGTGACGGTGCGGATGAGCGCGGAGTCGTGGGTCAAGCTCCAGGCCGGCCGCAGCGATGGCCTCGTTGCGATGGCCATGCGGTCGAACGACGGCGGCTTCGAGTTCCTCGGCGACGACCGTGCGGGGTTCACGGACGCGAGTGCCGACGCGTACCGCGCTGACCTCAGCCTGGCACTGGGCGACTTCCTGAGCGGTCGGCAGGGCCGGCTGACGCTGTATGGGCAATCCGTGGGCGAGGGCTACTCGGCGCCGGGCCTGGCGACCTTGACCGACACCGACACGTTCGGTGGCACGTTCGCGATGCCGATCACGGAGCGCCTCGAACTCCGTGCGAAGGGGGACCGGCGCGAGCAGCAGACCGGCCTCACGACGAACGCGGCCGAGGTCAATGTCGCCTATCGCCTCAACGGGGGCTGGTCGCTCAGCACGGGCGTCCGCAACGAGGAGCGCGAGGACGACTCACCGGTCGTGCCGGCGACGCAGCAACTGGGCGACCGGACCGATGCCGTCGTGCAGGTGGACTACGACTCGGGCGCGGCCTGGAGCGCGTATGCATTCGTGCAGGACACGCTCTCTAAATCCGGCAACCGTGACGACAACGGTCGCATCGGCAGCGGCGGGTCCTACCGCTTCGGCGAGCGCTTCAAGCTCGATGCCGAAGTCTCGGACGGAGACTCGGGCATCGGTGGCCGCCTTGGCACGAACTACCTGCTGTCGGAACGCACCAACCTCTACCTGAACTATTCGCTGGAGAACGAACGGACGGACAATGGACTTGCCGCTCGCCGCGACAACCTCGTGTCGGGCATGAAGCGGCGCCTGTCCGACTCGAGCAGCGTTTACCTCGAGGAGCGGTACCAGGACACGGAATCGTTGCAGGGCTTGACGCACGCGACCGGCATCAACCTCGTTGCGAACGAGCGCTGGACCCTGGGTGCCAACGCCGACCTGGGCACGCTCAGCGACGCGCGGACGGGCGCCGAGACCGACCGCAGGGCGGGCGGCGTCCGAGTCGGTTACGGCCGTGATTCGATCCAGCTCGCGAGCGCGGTCGAATACCGGCGCGACGACACCCAGCAGCCCGACGCCAGCACGTACGAGCGCGAGACCTGGCTGTTCCGCAACAACCTGCGCTACCAGCTCACGCCGGACTGGCGGGTACTCGGCAAGCTGAACTACTCGACGAGCGACAGCACGCAAGGCGACTTCTACGACGGAGGCTATACCGAGGCCGTGCTCGGCTACGCGTACCGGCCGGTGCGCAACGACCGGCTCAACGCGCTGGTCAAGTACACCTACTTCCACAACGTGCCGACCACGGACCAGGTGACGTTGCAGGACACTGCCGCCGAGTTCATCCAGAAGAGCCACATCGGCTCGGTGGACGTCACCTATGACCTGAATGCCATGTGGTCGGTCGGCGGCAAGTACGCCTATCGCCTGGGCCAGGTCAGCCTGGATCGCGAGGACCCGGAGTTCTTCGACAATGCGGCGCAGCTGGTCGTGCTGCGGACCGACTGGCGGTTCCACAAGGACTGGGAGGGGCTGCTCGAAGCGCGGTCGCTTGACCTGCCCGACCTCGACCAGACCCGATCGGGCGTGCTGGTGACGGTGTATCGCCACCTCGGAGAGCACCTGAAGGTCGGCGTCGGATACAACTTCACGGATTTCTCGGACGACCTCACCGACCTGAGTTACGACCACCGCGGCGTGTTCATCAACATGGTCGGCTCGATGTGACGGCCCGGCCGTTTCAGTCGCGCCGCCAGGCGATCTCGGCGAACAGCGCGCGGCCGCGGCCCGGGAAGTAGCGGTAGTTGCCGAAGGCATAGTCCGCACGGTCGGCGTAGTCGCGGTCGAGCGCGTTGGTGAGCCGCAGCGTCACCGCCCACTCGCGCGCCGGTTGCCAGCGTCCGCGCAGGTTGAGCAACTCGTGCCCGCCGTAGCGGTGCGCGTTCGCCGCGTCGAGCCAGTACTCGCCGACGGACAGCCATTCGGCCTCGAGAGCCAAGGTCGTCGCAGGCGTCCAGGTCACGGCCGCCCGGTGCAGCTGGCGGGGCGCGGTGTCCACGTCGTTGCCGTCGACGATGGCCTCGCCGCCCTCCACGGCGCGCGAGAACTCGTAGCGATGCCTCGCGAACGTGCCAGCGCCACTGACCTGGAGGTCATGCAGCGGGCGCCAGCGCAGCTCGTACTCGACGCCCTGGTGCGAGGTGCGACCGTCGCTCACGTTGAAGCCGTTGGTCTCGCGCAGTACGACGTTGCGCTTGTCCATGTCGAAGACCGCGAGCGCAAGCTCGAAGCGCTCCCAGGCGCCCTTCAGGCCGAGTTCGAGGGCGTCGAGGCGCTCGGAGTCGAGGTCGGCCACCTGCTGCGAGCGCTGCAGGCGGTAGAGCTCCGTCATCTCGGGCGGGCGGAAGCCGACACTCGCATTCGCGTACGCCAGCACCGCGTCGCTGACGCCGAACGACAGCCCGAGCTTCGGGGCGACGTTGAGGAACGCGTCGGTGCGGTCGGCGGGCCGGCTGTAGAGGCACCCGGTCGCGCCGCAAGGCACGCCGTTCTCGTCGGTGTTGCCCGCGAGCATGCGGTTGTCGTAGTCGTAGTTCACGGCCTCGGCGCGCAGGCCCCCGGTGGCTCGCCAGCGCTCGCCGAACCGTCGTTCGCCGTGCGCGTAGGCCGCGACCACGTACGAGCGCACCGTGTAGTCATAGTGCATGCCCGCGGGCCGGATGGCGTTCGCCGCCGGAGGGCCGTCGGTGGTCGGGCCGTCCTGCTCCTGGACGAGGAACGAGTCCGCGAGCTCGAGATCCACGCCGCTCACCAGCAGCCACGCGGGGTCGTGGTCCCAGGTGAACGCCGTCATGAGCCCGGCGCTCTCCTGGCCGTTGCGCTCGAGCGGCTTGCCGAGCAGGAAGTGCTGCAGGAACTCCATGCGCGAGGTGCGCAGGTACGGCCGCAGTTCGAGCCTCGCAGCGCCTGCGATGACCGGCTGCAGCAGGCCCGTCATCCGCACGGACGTTGCCTCGCGATAGGCCTCCGGGTTCAGGTTCTGGCGGCTGAGGTGGTCGCTGCGGTAGGCGTCCTTGCCGGTGATGAATCCCGCGGTCTGCTGGTCGAGCCACGTCGCGGCAAGCATGCCGCTCGCCGGCGTGCTGCCCCAGCGCCCGGCTGCCGTGGCGTTGAGCTTGGCCTCGTCATATCCGGAGTCGACGCGCCAGCCACCGTCGTGCGTGTACAGGCCCGCGACACCGAGGCGCCAGTCGCCCTGCCGACCGGATCCCTCCAGCTTGGCGCGCAGGTAGTCGGCGGGACCCACGTCGATCCCGATCGCACGCTCGGGCAGCTGCGCCGGCGTCGCCTGCAGTACGTTCACCACGCCGTGCATCGCGCTCGAGCCGTACAAGGCCGTGCCGGGCCCGCGCATCACCTCGATCGACTGCGCCTGCTCGGTGTTGACCTCGAACAGTTCGTTGACGTTGCAGAAGCCCGTCGGGCGGATCGGCACGCTGTTCTCGAGGAACAGGAACGCGCCGCATGAGCCCGCGCCGGTCAGCACCGGGGAGCGGATCGCGGTGAGGCTCTCCTGGCCGCTGCCGCGCTGGATCATCACGCCGGGGAGTCGGTTCAGCGCCTCCGCATGATGGGTCGAACCGAGCAACCGCAGCGCTTCGCGGTTCACCGCGCTCAAGCTGAGCGGCGTCGCGAGCGCAGCAGCGGGCTGCCGCGTCGCCGTGACGACGACTTCCTCCAGCGCCGCCGTTGCGGCGGCGGGGCCCGTCGTCGCGAGGCAGGCCGCCAGTGTGGCGACTGGCCTGCTCGCAGCGCGACGGAGGCGCGGCACCATCGGTCGAATTCGCGTCATGGGTCTTGTAGCAGTGGCAGGCGGGAAATTATCCGACAAGGACGGGTCCGCGGTGCGCGGACGTCGTTTGCTAGTATCGCCGCATTCGATCCGGAGCCCGCGCACATGTCGAGCCGAACCCTGTTGCTGGCCGTCTGCGCCTCAGTCCTGGCATGGCCCGTGGCGCCGCGGGCGGCCGCCGAAGCCGCCGTCGCCGATCCGGAACGCCCGCGCATCGGACTGGTGCTGAGCGGCGGCGGGGCGCGCGGCGCGGCCCACGTCGGCGTCATTCGCGCGTTGGAGCGGATGCGGATTCCCGTCGATGCCGTGGCCGGCACCAGCATGGGCGCCGTGGTGGGCGGACTCCATGCCGCGGGCCTGAGCGGCGACGAGATCGAGGCCGCTTTTCGTGCGCTCGACT
>Ga0102851_10000218_pt1 | contig 26138 bp, 49 predicted proteins | sample Mud3Dept3metaG_FD_79558 | JGI IMG/M metagenome (GOLD analysis project Ga0102851, IMG submission 79558) | Freshwater wetland microbial communities from Ohio, USA, analyzing the effect of biotic and abiotic controls - Mud 3 Core 4 Depth 3... | ecosystem: Environmental > Aquatic > Freshwater >... | reverse complement strand
TAAATGAAATCATATGTTTTTCTTCTACATCATCTTTCTTTCTAGCAAACCAAGGCAAAAGAAAAGCCCACCCCTAGAAAGGGGCGGGGCTAGAAGCACGCCATGCTTCCTGCGCAGGTACAAAGTACTGGCGCGCTTTCTGGTAGCGCACCAGACGACGGATTGTGCTGGTGCGATCGTCCGATATGGCGCACTCTGCCGTGCGCCACAGTAGCCAGGAAACCGTGTTGCCAGTCGCCTGGAACCAGTCCGGATGCTCAAGCGCGAGCATCCAGGGTTTACGTTCCATATTTCCTCCCAGGGAGAGCGGGGCTAGCCCCGAATGGACTAGCCCCGGCTACTGTCACGCGCCGACGCGGGCCAGAGCCGCGATCATCGCGTCTCTGGTGAAGTCTTGCATGCGCACCTTGCGCCCATCGCTCGTGCGGGCCATGGCGCAATGCGCCTTGACGCGTCCGACGACGCTGGCCGGAAGCGGCGTCGAGAACCCGATGGTCGGGTCAGCAGGCGCGTTTGGCGCCTGCGCCATGACCACGGGCACGGGCGCCGCAGCGGCCGCCTGCTTGCTCTTGCTCGTCTTGCTCTTGACCATGTTTAACTCCGTGCGTCCATGGTAGGACGCTGTTAGACGCAACGCGGTATGCGTTGCGTTCTACGACTGCGCCGCCGGAAGTCACGCACCTAGCCAACCCGCTAGCCGTGCAATACGTCGGGCACGCGGGCGGGGACCCATAGGTGCGTCGCTTCTAGCGGCGCGCAGTCGTTCCTACCATGCCCGCTTGACGGAGCGGCTAGCCGAGCAGGCGGCGCCGGATTGCCGCCGGATTCAATTTGAGAACGCGCGCCGTTTCTTCAAAAGAAAACGGCGTATTGCTCTTAGACTCAAACCACGTCCGCGCCGCCGTCCTAACGGCAGGCGCTACACTCTTGCGCGTCCCTGGCCGACGTGGCCAGAGACTTAGCGCCGCGTCAGAGAGTAGGGCCAGATGCAAGCCCTGCTCTCCGGTAAATGGTACGGTCCGCGCAAAGCGCTCTAGCGCGAGCGCTACTCGCCTTGCTGTTTGCGCCATAGAAACCTCCGATGCCCGTAAGCGGGCATGGGAGGAACGACTGTTAGCTCGAAACCGCCGATTCCCGACCGCGCCGCCCTGCGCTCCCCAGATGCCCGTATTCCGCCGGCATCCCGCGTTGCCTACCACCAACCCTTTCGGGTGAAGCCCTTTTCGGGGCTTGTGGTCGCTTTCGGTTTTCAGGTGACCATGAGGGTCGCCAGCCGAGGGGAGTCTATGCGTGAAGCGCCGCCGCGCGTCGAGTAGGTGTCTAACGGGATACCAGAGCAAGCGCCGTGCCCGCTCGTGCGGCCCTGAATAAAGCTTTTCTCGCCTACCCTGCTTAGGGTAGGATTGAGTCAACTCGACACAGTCGGCTCGATTCCCCTGCTAGATCAGGTACTTAGGGCGACATGTGTCGCCTTGACACATGGGTCAAGAAAACACATGAGGGATGGTGCCCTATGGGCTATCCCATTGTGCGTTGGCACGGCTCTTGCTACGCCTTGATAGGCTACCTCATATGAGGTATGTGATCGCATGCTATCAATAGAACGCTAGCTAGCAATCAATCGCCTTCTACCAGGCAAGTAGATGAACCTTCTTTCTAGCACGGTGGGCCTATAGTAAACACACTAGAGAGGTTCCTTTCTTTATTTCTAGCGGGACACAGGCTTAGAAACTCTAGAAGAAATCTTTTACTCTAGTATGCTAGATGGGGCACTCATGCACCCCCCCTACGATTAGCACATACATTTTCGGGGATTATTTGCTTCCCGCACACCAGAGCGCCCAATACGCCTTCCCCACCCGCGTCTTCAGCTCGAACACAGACCCCGTCCGACGAGCGTAATCGTCCAGGATTCGACCGCTACCCGACGCGAAATATTCAGCAAGCACCCTCTCCTCTTGGTCATCGTCACAGATCAGTACTTCATTCTCATCGCTGTACATGATCATGCTGTACCTCCTACTGTACACTCACCAGGATTTGCTTCCTTGATAATGAGATGCTGATACTTCTTTCGTGTAATTGACACTCTGCAGTATGCCGTCACTCTTCGAGGCCGCTTCGTCAAGGCGTGTCAGTGGAATCCGTCCTTCGAAGATCAACACGATGTCATCACAATCCGTGGTGTGCCAAGAGCAAAATGATCCTCCTACCAAGGCAACGAATGCATCCAACGCCCGAATACCCAGCCGTCCGGTGTCGTATGGCGTCCATATGACTCTTGTCATAGCTTTATCTCCTTTTCTACGCAGTTTGCGGCTTACGCCGTTCTGGCAGTAGGGCGTCAATACGTTTCCATATTTCTTCGAGTTTATCTCGTTCTGATTTGGCTCCAAGAGTAACATAGAGGTCTTCAAGCACGTTTGTTCTGTCTTTCAGCTCTGCCAGAGCGACAAAGAGGCGAGAGAGTTCTTTCTTTTTGACAATAGTTCCTGATTTCATCCACTATACACCGAGTCAAGGGCATTGCATTTGACGCAACGCGCAAAGAGTTCATACGCTTCGTAGTGCAAAGAAAACGTCGTGTTCCCACACGAGCACATCACGTTCGGATACTCCAACGAACTATCAACAGACGCCCAGAACGACTGTGCATCGAAACGGGTATATTCCCGACCGTCATGAACAAGTGTCTGCATGGACTTACGCTTGACAGACGACTGCCGATACCCCGTCCGTCAAACGAATCGTCCGGACAGAGTCTACTGCGCAGTAAGACGGATCGAATTGTCTGAATCGATAGGACGTACTCGTCTCATCGATCTTGCTTGTGGAAAAGCCGTGATTTGCGACCCACGACTTGGCGGCGTCTGCTGACGCAAATCGCTCCTTGCTGCAGATGACGGACTGCACCTTCAGGGCTTTCTGCATCATGTCGAGCATGACAAAATACAGTTCACTCAATTCTGTAATCATTTCCATTGTGGGGATACTCCTTTCGTCACACGGGTTCAATCCTTACTTTGGTCGTGCCGCGATGCAGCATATCCAATACTTTTGCTGCAGCATATGCCAGGTCGAGGATTCTTCCGCTGCTGTACGGACCACGGTCAGTGATCGTGACGATCACTGATCGACCATTTGCCAGGTTGACGACACGAACTTTCGAGCCGAGTGGTAACGTTTTATGCGCAGCCGTCAAGGCGTGTGGATTGAATCTGGTACCGCTGGCAGTCTTCTTCCCTGCAAAGCCTGGGCCATACCAGGATGCTGTGCCGATCACTTGGTGGGCGTGACTGATGGAGCTTGTGAGGAGAAGAAATAGTGATGTCAGTATTCGCATACATTAATTTTTATCCAAATTCTGATTACAGTCAAACAGTACTTTCGACAGAAGACCTAGCATCTGCGGTTCTACGGTAATGATTGTCTTCTCCTGAACGATCTCGATCAGGCCCAGCCCGTCCCGATCCGGCCGCACCTCGATGTAGGCACCAGTGGTATCATTATAGATTCGATACGATCGTTCAATGGAAAAATTCTTTCTTGGGGAAATCACGACATCAGTACTCATATTCACCTCTCTTGGTTATGGGGCGCACGTGGTGTCACGCATCGTCTACGACCTTAGCCCATGACGCCAGCGCGACATTCCTCACCTGCTTCATCTGCTCGTTTCCGACGAACATGTCGGTGCGATTGTGATGCATGAGAAGCGCATCATTGAGCATCGCGCCTACCTTCCGCAGCGCATCCCGCTCCTCCTGCGCCTGCTGTACCAGGATATTCAGCGCCTCAATCTCCGCATCGCGCTGCATGACGGCGTCACACAACCCGTCACGCTCGATCTCCAGCCGGTCGATGACTGTATCATCAAACACCCATTGCCGCCCGGCCAATTCCTTCGTGCGAGCGACATCATCTTCTGTAATAGGTTCGTTCGATAGATAGACAGCCTCGTACGGAACCTGGCCTTTCACGGCCAACTTCCATCCCTCCCAAGCGAGTGTTCGCAGGGTCATGATCTCTTTCTTTAAATCATCAATTTCTTCATTCTTTGTCACAATCTCTTGCCCCCACTTCTTGACGAGCTTTGCAACACCATGTTCAGTCATTATTTCCTCCCCTCTTGAAGTCAAACGACATAGTGTGGGCGACTCCGAATCTCAAAAGAGGGCAACGGGACGGCTTTCGTCTCCCCACATGTGCCGCACATGATCCGTGTGACAAACGTCCGTGTCGGAGAGGCGTGGATGGACTGCCCATTGTGAACGGTCGTTGCTGGTTCCACTGTGTGTTCGATTGCGACCCATTGGTGGTGACATTCAGTCATCACTCACGTACTCCGAGTTTTGCTGCAAGGTCCGCAACTTGTGCTTGCCACATCTGCTCTGCCGTGACGATCCGAGCCGCGAGGTGTGCAACTTGAGCCTCCCATTGCCTGCGTTCCGTAAGCATGGCCACGGTCGTGACGACGTCCCCAAAAGGCCACACCGCTGGAAGCGAGAATTGTTTCCCCCGGCATGCGTAGCTCTCAATGATGTGCGTCTCGTCGTCAGTCACGCGATACCTCCTTGAGCTTCTCAAGCGCATGCATGATATCGGACCAGACAGCGTGACATTCTTCGATGGGACTACCCTCGTCTTCGAGTGCGTCCCATACATGGAACAAGCCGGTGATGGTCGCGCTGGCGTTTCTCAATGACGTGACCTTCTTCCGCAGTGCATCCCGCTCCTGCGTCAGCTGCGCCACCTTGGCCCAGAGATCCTCGACCTGGACCTGCCACTGCCTCCGCTCATCCACCGAGACTGCTCCGAGCAGCCTGCCGCTCGTCGGGTGGATACGGTCATGTAACGCACCGAGAGAGCGCTCGTCGTCAGTCATCCCGCCCCTCCCCGCGATCGGCGGGCGCTACCGTCACCGTCCGCACCGAGCCGAGGTTGTGATACGTACGTCGCAACTCGCCACGACCCACGTAGAAGCTCACTGCTTTGCTAAGGAAGGTAAGGGTTCGCTTCTCGATCGGCAGCTGCATCGCCGCCAGAATCTCCGGGTATGTCGAGTGCCCGGCCCGGACCGTTGCGAGTACCCGGCGGTTGAGCGTCGGACAGTTTGATACCTTCATCGGTTCGATCTCTGTAAGAGAACCGCCACGATTATGGCGACCGCGACCCAACCAACTACCAATGTTCCGCAGGCGTAGCTTTCAATAATATGTGTTTCGTCAGTCACTGGACTCCTCCAGGTCGGGATAGACGCGCGTTGGATAACCTGCTGAGAAACCACTTGTCCAATCCTTCCTGCTCTCGGACAGCGTGTCTAGCGCCTACCCGAACTCGTCGGGCGATGTATCGCCATCCGGCCGGTGTCATCAGGAATCTGCTGAAGGCCAGGCAGGAGCCGTCGTCGTCAGGCAGCGGGGTGGGGTCAGGCATGCCGCAAAGCCGTGGCAAGCGCGAGGGCGGCTCGTAATGACTCGACCTTCTCCCGCAGCGCATCCCGCTCCTGCTCCACCGTCTCGATGCGTCGGAGCAGTAGGACGACATGCCGATATATCTCGGGCGACCTCTCCGTGACGTCTGCGTACTTGGCACGGAGCGCAGCAAGGTCGAGGTCGTCAGTCATCGCTCACTCTCCAGCCGGGCAGGAGTCTTCGCACTCCTACGTAGAGCTTCTCGAAGAACACACTCTCTTCCCACCCAGCCCAGGCGAGCTGCCGAAGGTCACGGATCTCGGAGTCCATCTCGTCAATCGTGGCCCAATCTTTCTCACACCAAGCGTCGGCTGCGCGTAGGTTATATTTCAGCATGGCCACCGTGTCCGCGAGGTCCGCGACCTGGGCCTGCCACTGCTTCCGCTCGTCGTCAGTCATCGCTCGCCATCTCGGCCCACGACGCCAGCGCAACCCGACGGGTATTCCTCGCCCGTTCGTCTGCACTCAACCTGTTCAGGTTGTGATACGAAACGTCCAGTTGCAGGAGCGCGTCGTAGAGCATCTTGCCCGCCTCCCGCAGCGCATCTCGCTCCCGCGTGAGTCGCTCGATTCGGAGAAGCAACTCGCCTCTCTCTGCATCGTCCCAGCGCGCAGTGTCCCGCTCCCGCTCCGCACTGGCGATGCAGGCTTTCGCGACGTCCGCTAGCGTCTCGTACTCGCGCTGGGCGATCACTGCGGAGTCCCAGGCGAGCTTCCGAAGATCCCTGATCTCTTCGTTGTCTTCTATCACCCTGCGGGCAAGTATGGAGTATCGCTCGTCGTCAGTCATCAATGCGCTTTCCTTGCGTGAGATCACGCTTCGCATGCTGCTTACAATACAAACCATTATATCCATGACCGCGTAGCCGAGAGCATTGTTGTCCTCTTTGGGCCGATCTGCGCCACACCTCCTCAACGCAGCACACGGAGGATTGAACCCTCAAAGCTAGTCCACCATAAATATATTTAGGATCTTCACATGGATTGCGACTCATCGTGTCTTCTCCAGTTCCTTGTGTAGAATGTTGCACGTAGAATTCCACGCATGAACAGATTCTTCTAGTTCTTGTTTTTGTCGTTCAATGATAAGAAGGAGCGCATCTCGTTCTTTTTCCAATTCAATAATTCGATCTTCCAAGCCTTTTTGGATGAGTGTTGGAATGGCATTCGCGTCAACGTTGAGAGACGGGAAAGCGACTGAAGGAAGGGTGAAAAGTGGACTGAGCGTAATCATGATGACCTCTATACGAAACGTTTTTTCGACTATACGTGAACGGGCCACTGCGATCAACACGAAGGAAGGCGCCGCTCCCTTGGATTTTTTACATAGTACACCAACGCAGATGCCGCCTCGTACAGTGCGGAATTCATGATGATGGACGCATGGCTTGTTCGTAAAGATTCTGTGTATTCTTTTCTCCATTCACGCGATTCTGGCGTAGACGGCCATGCGCCAGTCTGTGTGAGCACCACACAATCTTCAATGATCTGAATAGCTCGTTCTTTTGTCATGTCTTCCTTAAAAAGAAAAGAGAGTATAGCCGTCCCTGGCCATACTCTCTTTTCATGCCTAGAAAGCAATTAACGATGTCAGTTCACGCCGACAACCGCCTTGCAGTACCGGCCAACTACACTACCGTCCTTCTTGTGCTTTACTTTCTTACAAGTAATAAGGTTCGGAATCACGGAAACATCTGGGCATGGCGGCGGTGTTGGGCAATTGACCGCAACGTCACCGCACGTCTGTGCAGCGTTTCCACACGCGACGGCAGTGTCTCCCGCAGTCAACGTCGCAGCTGCACTCATGTGCTGCGCCTGCGCACACGCTTCCATGCTCGTCTTGACCGCGAGGTACAGATCCCCCTGCCTGCAAGACGCCAGCGCGGCGTTGCAGATTGCCGATGCTCTCGCCTCCACATCATTGTCGATGAAGCCTCCGCAGACGGCGACCGCGTGTCCTGCCTCCGCATAGGACTTGCAGAAGGCAATCGCGTCAGCGTCTGATCCACCGTTCCCACACGGCAAGGTGACGGTCGCGAACGCGGACCCTGCGAACACGATCCCAAAGATTACTCCCCAAACAGTTTTCATGGCACCTCCTGTGCCCATTGGATTCGGTCGTCAAGCCCCATGCCTGCGAGCGATCCAACGATTGTGTGGCCGTAACCATACGATACAGTTTGGACTGTGTCAAGTCTCCACTTTGCTTTGTAGTCCTAGGGGTTTCCCCGGTACGCCGAGGATCGTCTGTCTCGTCCGAGTACGATAAAATGCTAAACTGTTTGCTCCGATGACGCATTGATCCTCCAGAACAGATCTTGGAAGGATGTTTGCTCCACTTCCGATCGTGACTTCTTCTCCGATTTCTACCCAGCCACCAATGATTGCATGAGGATACATTTGTGTATATGCACCTACCGTCGTGTTGTGCCCAACGGAAGAATGTACATGAACTGCGACATGGTCGTGTAATGTGACTTCGTTAGAAACGACAACGTATGGACCAACAATAACTCCAGGAGAGATGGTAATATTTCGTCCTAGATTGACAGTTGGGTGAATAAGTGCTGCAAACTGTGCATTTCGATCCATGAGGCGCTTGGCATATTTCTTTTTGATTCTCGGTTCACCGATGGCGCAAAGAAAATAATCACTTTCTTTTGGAATATATGATTCAGGAGTTCCAACAATATCCCAATCTTCTCCGTGCCGTGAGTCGATGAATACAACATTTTCCCATCCGTCTTGTTTGGCCCAATTATAGACCTCTTGTCCGAATGCTCCAGCACTGATGATGATAAGGCGATTTGGAAAGTTTTTTGAAATGTATTTCATAATTCTTTCCACACTATATGCGGATGCGCGACGCTGACCCAGCGTACGAGACGGTCCATGAGGAACATGCCGTCCCACGGAGTTTCATACATTCGCATGCTGCCAACTTGGGGACACCGTTCGACTCCGTGAGCCGTCAGAGCATTTGCTAGGATAAGGCGCCGTGTTGTGACGGCTAATCCAGCCGTTTGCGTGTAGGAAGAACAGAACGGAACAACATCAAAGACGTCTTGAATCGGACGAACAAATAAAGTTCGGTTGTAACAAGGAGTCGCAATCCCAACATCTTCGGCGTTGTACACGACAGCCCACCGAATGTCTGAACTGAAATACGCGGTTCCTTCCATCGCGTATCGTGCCCTTACGGTTAGAACGTCCATGCAGTCTTTTGGCTCAACGTGCCTGAGTGGACGCGATAACGTTGCGTTCTGCAGCGCATGGGCGAGATAACCAGCAAATGTTTCTGGGGAGATTGCTCCACCTTCTTCGACAAAGATCGTATGAGGGGAGTTACATCCTCGTTGGTCAAATGCAATAGTGTCTTGCGCTATTGCATTCGCGATAGACCTTGCTGATTCTTCGAAAAGATACTCTGCTCCAACAATAACAAAAGATGTCTTATGCCCAAAAATGATATCTTGAACTCCGTATTGATGTGGAAGATTCACGATCGACTTCACAGCTTCCCGTCCTCCCCACACTATTCGTACGTCAGCTGCCAAGGACAACGTCGATGCATTCTTCTCTTCATGGTCCGTGTAGACGACGAGAACAGTATTGGATAGGAGAGTCCCTGGAATACGTTTGCCGTCAGGATTTATGTATTCGACCGAGGCAAAGGCTTCGAGCAATGCAGGAATTATCCCTGCATTCGCGTGAGAGACTTTTACGATATTAAGATTCTTACAAAGAAAAGATTGCAAAAGCCCAAGCATTCCCACGACAGGTGTATTTCCAGAGAACCAATGTACAACGGTTCCACGAGGGTGCGCACGGTACATTTGCTGATCGTTCCCGAGCGAAACGAACGTATCCAAGCTCGCGACTTCTCCTCGAAGGGATAACGAGCAAAAATCCATTAGATTATTTTTTCGCATCCACAGAGGAAGAAACCCGATTTCCGGGATAAGAGAAATAGAGGCAAACTTCAAAGAGTTGGACCACGCTTTCGCTATTGCGTCACATAGACCAATTAAATCGTTAATGGAAGTCGATAAGAGGCGTTCATGAAAGGCTTTAAGCCTATCGAGCGCCGGGTAGATCGTGACCATCTCGGGAGCACGATCAATGTCCGCAGAGATCGCATCAATGGGGACATAAGCAGCATTGTGGTCGAATAAAAGGCGTAAGCTCATGCGCATTCCTTTGAAGAATAGATATTAGAGGGTAATGTATCGCCGCACCCTCTCGTCTCTGATTTTGGCGCCCTTCCAATGACTTCAAATCCTATTCCTTCTTTTCTTGAGACGATTCTTCCAAGATCATCAAGAAGGATTGCCACTCCAGGGTATCCATGTGGGATTGGAGATACGAATTCGAGTAATCCGATTTCTCCATCTGGAACGCATTCGAGTGTTCGAGGATCGCGGACAAGAACCTCGCTATACACTGGAACTTGTTTGATTCCTGCTTCGTCGTCTGGATAAATTACGCCAAGTTGTTCTGTAAACCCATAAATGTCTCTAACATCATGTGGCGAAATTCCGAAACATTGTGCAGCCTCACTTCTCAGAGCTGAAGGAGTCACTGCCAAATGCTGCAGGCGTTTCCACCCCCCAAAATGTAAGATCTTCGATCCAGGATACAGTACAGCGAGCGGAGTACTGCGTTCTCGAAGCTCACGTAATACGTATTGCGACAGAATATACGTATACCCGAGTAAGCAAAATGGCTGTGATCGTGCATTCAAATATCTTATGGTTTCTCTCAAAAGTTGATCATTTAACGTTAGAACTTCATTCTCCATATACATGACGTAGTGCGTTGAAGAAGCGGCCATCAAGAATCCGCTCATTCCGGCTCTACGGGCAGAAAGTTCTGTGGAAACGTCGTTCGTCGGAGGAGCGTCGAAGATGATGAAAGGACGACGTTCATTCCCCAGAAGGTGTTGAAGAATATTGGATAACGCCCGCATCTGCCGCATCGCCGTAATCGTATCGAGGAATATCGTACTTGGGGTTTGTGATGATGTTGCGCTTGATGTGATTGTTCGAATGATCTTTTCCTTTGGTACAGAGCAGAGGTTCATCTGTTTAAAGATTTGTACAGGAAGAAACGGAATAGACCTTATGGAAGATAAGAATCGAAATTGACTAAATCCGTGCTCGTTACACCATAGCTTGAATTGAGGATTAGACGCACAATGGTATCGTAATTCTTCTTTGACAGCTTCGAGAAAGAATTCATCATTTCGTTTTGAATATGGTGGAAGATCAAGGAGGGTATCAACTAGGCCAGTGAGCATGAAATTTCCTTTTATAGAAGATGCCGTTGAATCTTCCCCGATTCTGTTTTCGGAATGGATTCGACTGTTTGCCATAGTGTTGGAATCTTATATTCTGCAAGTCTGAAGCGAAGGTGATGTATGAGGGCTGGCATGTCGATGGGATCTTCAGAAACGAAAAATGCTTTAATTTGATTACCAAGAAGAAAGTCAGGGACACCAACGCATGCGGATTCTCGAATCCCAGGAAATGAATTCAAAGCAGCCTCAACTTCTTCAGCATGAACTTTTCGTCCAACGGTGTTGATGATGTTATCTTTCCGTCCAGTAAGATAAAAGTATCCGTCTTCGTCTTTGTATCCCAAATCTCCGGTGTAGAACCATCCATCACGAATAGCGGATTGGGTTAAGTCCAACCGATTGACATACTCCTTCATGACCATATCTCCGCGTACGAGAATCTCTCCATCTTGAATACGCATTTCAACATTTGGACTTGGCTTTCCTATGGAGTCGAGCTTTACTGCGTCACGATGATACTCGATGAACGCAGATCGTGATGCCTCTGTCGAACCATAATGGTGGCAGATCCTTGTGTCGGGAAGTAGCTGCATGAGCTTTTCTTTTGTCTGTCTGCGCATCGGCGCACTTCCAAGCTCTATGTAATGCAGATTTTTTAATGGTCGAAGCTGCTCTTTAGGGAGAAGAAGAAGAAGTTCGATGATAGCTGGGACAGTGGCAAACCCTGTCGCTTCATGCGTTGCAATGGTCTTTGCGATGATGCCTGGATGTTTTCCTGTTGAAAGCACAAGTGTATGCCCGATATGGGCCATACACCGGACACGTCCAAGGCCGAAAGAAAGGTGCAATGGGAGATGCACCACTTCCACGTGGTCCTCTCGCATCATGAGAAATTGAGAAGTGTTCTCCGCAGCGGACGCGATGTTTCGGTGTGTGAGGACTGCGGCTTTCGGGATTCCAGTAGTTCCGCTGGTAAACAGAATATCTGCTGGATCATTGATGAAACAAGTTGGGTAATAGCATCTTTCTGTGTTGTCGGTTGTGGACGGGTTTACTGAAGAAAGTGTGAAATCGCCTAAAGAAAAGATGAAATCACTTTCGTAATCAACTTCGGCTGCATTTGGAATGACTACGGCTCCGATCGCATGGACGGCAAAATACGAAGCGATCCAGCTGACTCCTACCGGCGGCGTTACGACGATTCGATTCCGTCGAGATGCTCCAAGTCGATTCAGGTGTCGCGCAATGTTAGAAATTCTATTCCAAAGTTGTTTGTAGGTTAAGGTTACTATCGGAGTGATGATAGCTACTTTGTCTGGATATTTATGCGCAGTAAGAAATAGCTTTTCGATGAGTGGCTGAAGGCTATTCATTCTTTGTTTTCTCATGCACTATCTGACAGATAGCGTCAACTGAATTTAAGTTAATGATTTCGTCAAGAGTGAAGCGAATGTTAAATCGAAATTCTAGTTCGCTTACTATCGACATGTGTCCTATGGAAGTCCATCCTGGAACGTCGTCGTAACTCATATCCCCTGTGAGAGTGAAGAAGGCGGGATCAAGATGTAAGACTTCTTCAATGATTCCGTAGATAATTTCTTTCTGAGTCATTCTTTCCACTTGTTCGTATGAGAACGCCATGCTGCGTAGACAGAATCTCCTCGGACTACGCGCCGAGCAATTGAATGCGCATCTGGATCACCGGCCAGGGCGCCGCGTAGGAGCGACACAAGTCCTGTGTGTTCATTAGATAGCACTTCGACGCGAGCCTCTAAGTATTTCTGCACCTCGTCGATCTCGGGTAGGTCTACGCCTGCTAAATTGTGTATGGAATTAGCGCCCATCGTCTTTCTCTATGAAGCCCATTGAGTGAGCCATGTCCGGAGTAACTCGATCCCAGGACTCGGCTTTTCTTGCTCCGGTTTTTAGTTCAGTCAGTTTGTTTATGCAGTCATCGAGATCTTCTGCTCTGACGTAGAATTCTCCATCAGAAGCTTCGTATCCGTCAGACCATGTTTCATAGTTATGATACGGTCTGGTGTTGAATAATTCAAATCCGGTCATCTTGCGAATGACTACGTCGATGCTGTCGCGCATTCCGCGCGGGTACGTTTCTCGGAGTTTCTGGTCGAGTGAATGTAGTTGTTTCCACGCTTTGTCGCTCATGGAGTCTTCCTTCCCTGCAGATCGCGTAGTTGGATCAACGCTCCAGTAATATAGATTATTTGATCTCTGGCTTCCTCAAGTCCCTCCTCAACAAGATTTCTTCGATCTTCTGCGAGGAACATCGGACCATATTTGGTTCGTCCGTTTCGTAGTCCCTCGATGACTGCTTCAACGATTCGGCGTTCATCACTATTCAGATCCGAGATATCGATTGTCATCTTCCCTCCGTTGCGCCTTGAGTGCAGAAATCTCTTCTTTTAAAGAATCAATGATTTTATGAAGTTTTGTGATTTCATCACGGGCCTCATGGTAATACGCGCGCCAATTTGTGATGAAGCCGATTGATGAATTTTCGTCGGCTGAATGGCGTAGAGGTCCACCGCATGTTTTACAGAGATGGTTCATTAGTGCATCGTCTCTTTGTTCTTATAGAAATTGAATCGATCTTCGAACATTTGCATCAGTGCGTCTCTTGCTTTTTTACCATCTGCGATCAAGGTAGCGAATTCTGTTTGGAATTCAGGACTACTGTTATCCGCGATCTCAGCCATTGTTGACATCGCGTAGATACCCATTATGCCGCAAATGCTTTGCACTAACGGAAGAAATACTTGTTCGGGTTCGTCACCGTGCAACCGTTCGATGAGCAGCTCTTGTGTCTTTTCGGTCCTCACGTCCGCAGTCAGTGCCCTTGAAAATTTCTCTTCGATCTGGCGCACGACCTCGATGAATTCGATAATAGTGCGATGCGCGAAAAAAGCAACATTGTAAGGTATCGGCGTTTCCATGTTACCCTCACTTCATTACGGCATAGGGCTCGTCAATTAGTATGTTTGTCAATTGACGAGCCCTATGGAGTTCATTGAAACATAGACAAGAAAAAGTCTATGATTCTAGCGAGTAATGGTCTGCTGGGTTGGCTTCGTGAGCGGAAAGCGTACCGACAGAACATTACTGTCGGCTGTCTCCCCGTCCCCTACTCCGACGGCTCGAAGCGTAAAAGCGTAGGTTCCTCGTTTGAGATTTGTTGAAATCGTAGCGACGTTCGCATCTGTCTCAGAACACGGCCCTGCTAGAGAGGATAGCGGGACATCCGCTCGCTTGGTCGAGGAAGGTTCTCCGTTCTTCTGCGCCCAGAGTTCCCACTTAGCGATTTCAGAGCAGTCGCTGGGCTGGAGGAATGTGATGACTTCCGCTGCACTGATGCACGGAAGGCACAGCAGCCCCACAAGTACGATAAATGTCTTCATGCAGTTCTCCTTTTGAACATAAAGTTGGTAGTCCAGGCAGGATTTGAACCTGCATCATGCCCCAATCTAGGGCTTCTGCGGTGTATAAGACCGCCGCTCTGCCGTTGAGCTACTGGACTATGCTCGTTCCAAATAACCATTCGATACAATTTTGAGTATTACACGTCCCACCTCCGGATGCCAGCGTAATTTGAGTGGTCTTACAACAATTCCTTCTCTGACGTGATTCGCTCCTGGCACATGAGACGAACCTTCCGCAAGGTCGAGCAGCGCATGAAAGTCGTAATGACGTTCCAGAGAGATGATCGGGACGGTAGGGAGATTAAATTCCACACAGGAATGACAGAAGGCGTCAACCTCCAACCACCTTCCTTGTCTAAGGATATCGAAGATGGCAAGAGAGGTTTCTCCTCGCGCATGACCGTACTTGAGATCCTGTACTTGTCCGTAGATTTCTCCATAAACAACTGTTCCCTCATTCGCCTCTAGAAAAGCGCGTAATGTGTGATACGTGTACAGAGTCTTCCACCATACACATCCTTCTTCTTCCTGTATCCACCGAGTGCGTGTTCCACAATGAAACTTTCCATCACAAAATGTGAAACGGGCATTTGTTCCATGAATCTTTTCAGTTATGAAAACGAGTTCATTTGGAAAAAACACTGCTTCTGCGTACCGTCGAAACGATTCAATGTCATACGATGGTGCAATAACACTGGGGGATGGCGCTGAAAGCGCTTTCCCTAGACTGACGGAGGGTTCGGGAGGAACATAGTGCGTGATCCCCAAAATGTCGGCAACGTCGTCGCCAATGTGTGCATTTTGGGGAGCTGGAACTAGGAGTCCAGTGGACCATTCCCCCCGAAGCTTCTTCGCTTTGATCCGTAGTTTTCCGTTAAGGAAAGCGTATTCTGGACTGTCTGGGACTATTGAATCTGGTGGGATATACGCTCCCACTTTCTGGTTAAGCCAATCGCTCGTCCGGACGAGTACTTGATACCCTCCATTGAAGATTTCAACCCTAGAGAGAGTATCAGCGTTGGGGTGCGGTTTAAGTTCGACAGGAACGACTTCCACTCGATGCGTACTTAGTCCCATGGTCGATCTGCCTCTTCAATTAAACTATCTATCTATCTCACGGTTTAGATCTTTATTTTCTTCTTCTAATCTTATGATTTCATCTCGGGCTTCATTCAGCAGAGCGGCGTTATCCAGGAGTAGGCGTCGAAGTTGCCATACTTCGAGGTGAGCCGCCCAAGCACGTGCGGAAATATCATGCATGTCATTCATACGCCTCCTTCAAAATAGCCGGAGCGGGAGTCGAACCCGCAAACTACTGATTTTGAGTCAAGTAAGGTATGCCAGTTCCCTTCATCCGGCCTTTTATATTATGCAAACTTTACTGTGACCTCCACTCCATAATGGATCTTATTGAACATTTGTTGTGTTCTTTCAAGATCTGTTGAATCAAGATCTCCGTTGTACTCTAGAATAAGTTTTTTGTTCAAATGGTCCATTCTGAAAATGGCGTTCTTTGAAGTCCATACCCAACGACCACCATGCTTCGTAGTTTCGACGACAAGGTGTGCAAACGCGATATCTACTGAAGCTGGATCGTACATTATTATCCCCTCTTTTCTAGATGTGCTTTTAGAGAGGCCACAGTAAAATCTGTCATTAAGATTTCATTTTCTACGCAAAATATCCGTACACGCCGATACAACTCTGTAGGAATTCTCACATTGAGATTACGATATGCTTCATGGTCTAGCCTGTATTCGTTCGAAGGTTCGAATACTTCCATCGATGCGTTCATGAGTTAGTTCTCCTTTGTCATTAACAAATACAACAGTTCGTATCTGAGCTTGATGAATCAGCCGCATACAGTCTTCGCAAGGGCGGCTATGCGCTAACCGCCCGTTCCGAAGAAGTCGTACCACGTACAGCGTCGCACCGTTTGTTTGTTCTATCGTTGCACCAAGAATCGCATCCAACTCCGCATGAATCGATTGAAATCGACTTCTGCTCCTTGGATGCGTCTTGAACGGTTTATTCCAACCAAAAGAGATTGGAATATTTTTTCTTGCAACAACTGCCCCCAGACGGATATTACATTGCGCCGCCGTCGCGCATTTCACAGCAAGCGCAATCAGCCTGGGATGCAGCTTCACAAACTACTCGTTCACTGCGAGCTTGGCCTTGGGGTGAATAGTGTAGCGCCCGATGCCCCGGCGAATAAGGCGCGGAGTCTTGCTCCGTGTCATCATATACATGCAGGACGTCACGGTGCCAAGGAACGACGGCCACGTCTCGTTCGCCTTCTTGAGTGCGGGCGCGATGGCGCGGGCGACTTCTCCTGCCCTGGCAGTCGTACCAGGAGGAAGACCAGAGATAAAATTGATGATGTCTGGGACGAAGGATCGTCCCTTCTTTCTCGGGTTCCGTCCAGGAGAGAGGACGGGATTGGTCTTCGTCGGGGTCGGCGTGTCGGAGAGCAGAGCTAGCGCAGCAATGAGCTGTTCCCGTAGAAGTGCCAGCGTTTCCACTTTTCTCGACACTGCCTGAATTTCTTCGTTTATTTCCTCAACTTTTGTGGACATGATGGACGTGATGTTCTCGATAGCTTCCATACAGACCTCGTTCAGTTTGCGGCCTGGCCTATCCAAGCAGCGACTTCGCAATAGCGCATTCAGGCATACGCAGTCAAGTCCTTCCTGAATCCTGAACAATTCCGGGGAGTTAGGTTGAGTACGGGTTTTGGAAGCGCCTTCGTTTGGGACAGGAATCCGTCCCACAGTGCGGTCCTTTCATTCTTTCGCAGGCTTGGGTGTTTCGTCGCTCTGGAGAAGGCGATCCAACGTCCTATGCGTTTGACGAACGGGTCGCCTTCAGCGCATGATGCTGTCGCATAAGACAAAGGAGAAGTAAGTTTTTTATCTGGATTGGATGCGTCGATTTTGAAGATCTTACATTCTGTCACTTTGCTGATTCTTCTGCTGCTTGTAGATTCTCTGAATGCCTGCTCGTATTCGTCTGGAGTGTAATACGAGAACTTGACAATGAAGATTGTATTGTCTACACGGACATACATCGAACGCTCCTTTGAATAGATCTTTTGTGAGAAAGTTCAATTAAATCAATGAGTTAGGGTCTAATCTGAATACATTTACCATGTGGTAACTAATTCAGCGTTGGCCCTTTTGAAAAGTTTGTTTCGTCAATCTCTGCTCCTTCTCCAGCTGCTAAAAGCACTTGGGTCAATGATGCCGCACACGCATGCAGAAGTCCAATGAGCGTAGGAATGATGCTCCAATCCGTTTTGTTGAAGGACCAGGCCCATTGAAAATCGTTTTCATCCGTAAATGTGATTACGATCGAAGCTTTTGCCTTTGTGAGTTGCACCATCGTCTGTGCATTATTGATTTGATCTTTCATAGTTTCCTTAAAACAAATTCATTTTTTATTTGTCCTATCACCTCGTATGTGGTGGGGATAGATGAATTTCCGCTATAGACAAGCGCATCTACACTTTTTCGCACTTCTGGAGAGAATTCATAATCATTGTAATCATCAAAAATAATATACCCTCCGGACTGCACTAGTGGACTGTATATCATGAAATCTTCAGTGCATCCCCAAAAAGAATGATCTCCGTCAATGAAAAGCATATCGACTAATTTAACTGTCTTTTTTATTGCAGAAATAAGACTTGGACTTTTTGAGTCGCCAAGATGTAGTTGGAATGAACTTTGCGGTGTACGGAACGTGTCAATGGCTTGATTCAAGACTTTCTCGTACGGAACGTCTCCGAACGGGGTAATCGTTCCTATGTCTATGCCGTGAACTTCTGTCGGGTATGGATGAGAAGCGATGAGCGCAGATGTTGCGCCTCCATAGACTCCGATCTCAAGATATATTTTAGGCTCTGCTCCGAGCTTCGTACGCAGGTCGTAAAGAATATGCGTATCGTGATGAAAGGATGGACAAGTTTGGACAATGACTTCGAGTCGGGCTAGACTGTCTTCTGGAAGGTTCATGGTGTGTGCTCCTGTCAGAAATGGATACGTACAGTTCCGTCTGCACTCTCGTGAGTAAATTCTTCTTCGTGATTACATGTTCTATCATTCAAAAGAAAACTTTTTAGTCCATGCTCGGTGATGTACGCAGCAGCGCGTTTCCACATGTTCAGATCTGCTGGTTCAGGACCGGGAAGAATACTTCGAGCATATCGTAAAGGAATGGAGACGAAGTTCATGCAGACAGAAGAATGGACAAGTCCTCCTGGAGCTGGTAGGAATGAGAAGTATGGTCCTTCGAACGCTTGCGTTGGAAGAGTTCCTCCGAGATATGTTGATCGACTACACATCCATGCAGGATGCTCTTTTTCTATGACGGAAACAAAATTCGAAAGATGTTGTGGTTCCCAATGATCGTCATGATCTAGGTGACAGATGTATTCTATGTCTTCCTCTAGTGCTTTTGCGATTCCGTAGTTCGTGGCGCTCACCCCGCCGAAGCACCATTGCGCGTAGGTATCAGACGTGAGAATATCTCGCTCATACGCCACTGGTAAATTCTCTGCAAACATCCGGTCTGAAGGATATGACGCGACGAGTCTTTGAAATTCGTCTTCATCATCATATCTGTCTCCAATAAGAAACACTTTGAAGTCTTTATACTCCTGGATGAAGATCGAGTCTAATGCTCGTTTGAGCAGACGAGGAGTATGCTCTGGATGCCGACGATATGTAGGAATGACAATACCGATTTTCATATTAATCTCTGATATTCGCAAGTATTTCCGTGTCTCCAGATATCGTGTGAAGAACGGGCTTTCTCCAGATAATACGGATGGTCAGGTTTGTAGTAATCCCATGTCAAGTGTAATGATTTGTTGATTTTTGTTTTTGTCCATTTCAACCCATGGCGGATTAGAGCATTCGCGATTTCACCGTCTAGAAATGGATAAACATGATCTAGCACATAAAGCTTTTCTCTGGCTAGAGTCATTAGGTGTGTTCCGCCGTATCCTTCCAAATACAGCGTATGTTCTACGGGCAGTGGTATCCATCGTGTAGCGTCTGGAATCCACGTTGGGAGATTGTCTAATTTTAGTTCTGTACACGCGACTCCAACTTCTGGTAATTGTGCAATCGTGCGTAATTCTGTGAATGTATCTTCAGCGGAATCAACGACAAGATCCCCATCAGAAACCGTAACAAAGTCATACCCATACATATCCTGTATGAATTCTTTTACGATTATCGAAGTGGCGTTACAGGTGATATTCGTCGGGAAATAAAAATATCTCCCGACGTTTTGCACAGAGTGGAAGTATTTCTGGATTTCCAGAGAATTCTCGCTATGATTTTCTATGAGCCAAAATTCCACAGATGGAGTATTCAGGCTTTCATAACATCGAATGATGTGCTCAGTGTTTTTGTATAGCACTAAAACACAAAGATGTTTCATTGCGCTTTGTAGATATGAAATTTTGATAGATCCGGATATGGCAGCTCAAGATCTTCAAATTTCTTTGGAGAACCATCGAAATTGTATAGCTTCGGAAGCATGAGAAGTCCACGAGCTGCCAATTCCGGCATCATGTAAAAATTCCACCCTAACATATTGAAATCATCATCGTGATATGAACATTCTCGCCGTCCACTAAACCGCGATCGTTTGAACCAGAGCATCGCGGTATGGTCGTCTGTGAGGATCATCCCTCCCTTCGACAGAGAAAATCGTTTGTACGGCCCCGTGAAGCTCAGGCACATAAAAGTACCTGGGGTATACATCCTAGACGTAAATCGTAACGCGCTGTCCCATGTTCTTGTTGGTCGAAGCTGATATGCTCCTTTGAGCGTGGATCGTGGTGAAGGGTCGAATGCGACTTTCCCCCCCGCATGGATAATCTCGCACGGAACGGAAGGGTAAGTTCTGGAAGGAATCGAAATGGTCTTTCCCGTTATCCCTTCGTATACAAGACAAAGGAACAGGGCATTACTCGCATTATCCACTGCAACTGCGTATGGGGCGTGCGTGTAATCAGCGATCCCCTCTTCGAACCTGGCGACAATATCGTACGGGGAGACGGCCATCATTCCGCCAGAAAGTCCGAAAGAGTTTTCAGATCGAAGTCTTCTGCGGGAGCTTTCTTTCCATTTCTATACTTTGAAACAGCCTTTTGTATACTTAACTTTCGTCCTAAATCCCTGCACTGTTGGCAACAGTATACTAACCTATGATCTGCTTCTGACCTTTCGATGAAACCTTCGCATGTTTTACATTGACGCATTGCATCCTCCGATGGCGTGTATTTATTTCAACCATCGAGTCCGATATACCTGATTTCGTCATCAGAGGTCAAGTCTCCTCGACTTGTCCTTGACACCGAACCCCCAGATGATACTCTTCGTCCTTCGTCCGAAGGGACGGGAGGAGGGTCGGATGCGATGGTATTGGTTCATAGGAATATTAGTAGCTGGAATAATTGCGATTGTTGGATGGGGAGATCGTCATGACATCATGGATGATACGTTCATGGACGAGGATGTTAACGAGGATAGAGCAGCGTTCATTACTTCTCTCCTGTTCGTCCTCATGAAGTTCCTGGTCATGTGGCCGATGTTTGTTTGGGAAGTAACGAAACAAATGATGTCATCTGACGATGACGATTTCGTTATGTAGACGCGCTGCGTTGAGGAAGCCACCGTCTGCCTGGGAGAGTAGGTCTTCCAGAACTGACTCTTAGCCAGATCTCAATGGCGCCCTTCAGTTCACGCGCTGCGTCATATGGTGTTGGGCCGATCCCTTCACACATGAGATACTCTTTGGAACGGGCGACATAGCCATTCTCTTCGGTGTCGTACCTAACATCAGCTTCAATATCGAAAAATAATCCCATGAAACGGATAGTACACTGAACCGATTCAGGAAAACAAGGGGAAAAGGAGAATCATGGAGAAAATTTCTGTTTTAGACCAGTATAGGAAGACTCTTATCGCGGATTCAATTGATGACACTCATGTCAACCTGCTGTGGGATAAGTTCATGGAAGCAGCGGAGATCGCGAATACTTGGCGAGATCATGAAAGTTTGGACATAATTATCCAGATTATCTACGATTTACGGCCTTCTATAGAAATTTCAGAATCATTGGATACAGTCGAAAAGTAAGCTATAATCCAATAATGCATTTAAGTATTGATCCTTTAGAGTTGTTGCAGCTTGTCTTTCCATTTATTAACTTTTTTCTGCTCCTAGTCTTGCTATACAGGATAAGGAGATGAACCCATCAGAAGTTCGCGAATGGGTCAATACGATTCAGGCACTGGTTGTACCTGTCCTTGGCTATTTGGCGTATGTCCTTCGAAGCATCCTTACGGAACTTCGAACAATGAATAGTAGGATTATCAAACTTGAACAGTGGCAACTAGACCATACCGTAGACGACGAAAGACGTTTACATCGGCTGGAACGAATGGTGCTTGAAGTTCCTAAACTTCGCTCAGAACCGTAATCTTATACATACCGTGTGTGTCTAAGAGCCCGGCGGAAACGTCGGGCTTTTTTATGCTATAATAAGAAAAAATCAGAAGTTGTTGATTTTGTTCGTGTTTTTTGCATACACTGTCTTCGTGGCGTATCATTGTCAATATTGTAGAGAGAAAGTGGTAGGAAAAGTGTATTTCAGTCTTATAATTCTCTCAAAAAAGAAACAAGGCTTGCATGTTTGTATGCATTGTGCTGAATTTATAGAAGCACGCAATTCCATCGGAGAGGAGGTTCCTCCACCAGTATCATGGCAGCAAAAAAGAAATTAGATCTTGCCAGTGTCATTCGTGACATGGAGCGATCGTCAGAAAAAGCAGCCGAGGCGGAAGCGTTGATCGCTGCTCGTGACCCGATGAAGGCTATTCAGACTCTTAATGAAGCTCTCGATGCATGGCAGAAGTCTGGTCCAAACGAGTTAGCGAAAAATGATCTTGATTATATCAAGTTCGTTAAACATATTTCTCGTCAAACGACAATGGAAGTATTCGTAGTCATGCGCCGAGCATTAGAACTGTTAAGTGCCAAGCTTCAGGAGAGCGGAGAATTCATTCAGCCACGAGAACTTTCGTCGATCATGGCGGAACTTGGACGTCAGATTTCCGTATTCAATAAGCTGGAAGGTGAACGATATTCTCCTCCAGACGAATCTGATCTCGACAAGCAGATCTCTGAGTTGACAAAGGAACTTGATCTTGGATCTCGAACATCCGGCAACGCCTGAATACCTGAAGAAGATTGAGACGCTCAAAGAACTACAAGCGCAAAAAGAGTTAAGAAAGACTACACGACTTGCAGTAGCTCGAAAAGATTATCGAACGTTCGCTGAGACGTGTCTGCGAGATGAATCTACAGGCGGCTTAATCAAGCTGGCTCCAATCCATAAGAAGTGGATTGAGCATATTTACTTTGCTTGGTCGAATGGATTACATGCTGCAATTCTTGCTCCGTATGGCAGTGGGAAAACAGCGCAGTGTAGTATTGGTATCCCTCTGTTCGCGTTTGGACAAGACCCGAGTTTACGCATTATGCTGGTGAGTGCAAATGACCGAATTGCCAGTGAACGACTTGTCCTCATTCGACAGTACATCGATCATTCTGACGAATACCATGATATTTTCCCACATGTCCGAGCGGACGAGGGTATGGGATGGACGAAGACCAATCTGTATCTAAAACGTTTAACGTACTCAAAAGACGCAAGTCTTTCTACGTGTGGAGCGACAAGCTCTGGAATCGGGAAACGATCCGATGTGCTAATCATGGATGACGTGAATGACGCGAAGAATACATTACATCAGCCGAAGATGCGAGAAGTCATTTGGAGAAATTTCACTGGTGTTTTCTTGAGCCGTCTAGAGCCTGGCGGAAGAGTTCTGTTGATCGCGACACGATGGCACGAAATGGACCTGATTGGGAAGATTCTAGAAGACGATTCAATGCGTTCACAATACGCTTTCCTCATCCAGCGCATTTCCGAGGATTTTCGTTCGATCGACTGTGAAACAATCATCCCGTCGAAGATCCCGGAGGGGCAGTTCGTGCAACACCGTTCCGAGCTGGACACCTTATTCAAGATGTATGAAAATAATGTAATCTAAATTTTTTATTTATTATGCCTAGAAAGAAAAAAGATGAAGTAGCTACTTTTGCTCCTAAGAAGCGACCAGTCATTGCGTTCCCTTCTGAAGTTGCAGCAACTTCAGAGGAACTTTCTGCGCGCTCTAGTCAAGAGGCTTTTGTTAAGAAGGAAAACATCCCTTTGTGGGAAGCAAAGTGGAATGAGCAGGCATTACGAGAAAAGCGTGCATCCATGGGCGCACGGGAGTTCGATCGAGGATATCGGCAACGTGCCATCTCAGATGAGGATCTGTTCTTCAAGAGCGAATGGATTGACGCTGCGCTGGATCGAAACCTATCCGTTCCCGACACAGTTACGAAAGATTCGTTTTGGTATAAATTTCCCCGAGACGCCGGGGTGGACTTGGCTATCGCGACTGCCGACAAAGAAGCTGCGTACTTTGTTGTCTTTGGAGTATGCACAACCCGAGATTGGCACCGATGGGCCATGACAATGCATTTTTCTCGTGGGTTGACATTTGGACAACAAACAGCCGTCATCATGGAATTTCAAGATAGATATAAATTTGACATTGTGACAGTGGAAAGTAACGCATACCAAGAAGCACTTGTTCGACATTTTACCGAGGAAGGAGCCGGCGGAAGAGTCCCTGTAACTGGATTTCACACAGGAAGAATTCAGAAGGTAGACGTCGAGTTAGGTATTCCCGGTATGGCAGTAGAGTTTGAACAGGGAAGGTGGCACATTCCGTATGGGGATGCCAGGAGTCGTCGTATCATGGAACCATTCATCGAAGAACTTCGGACCTATCCGACCCCCGGATCGCACGATGACGCGGTAATGGCGAGTTTCTTAGCTCGGGAGAGCCGAAGAATGGGGGATCGCATTGTCCCTCAAATACGTATATTCAAATTTTAATTGTTTTCCGCTATACTATATGCATATGCCAAAAAAGCCTAAAAGCGTAGAATCGCTACCAAAGAAAGCAGTAAAAGAAAAATCTAATACTGAAATCATTATTCCAAACCCGTATAGTGGGATGGCGACTGTCAAAGAGAGTGCTACATTTCAACTCTTTCGAGAGTATTGGGACTCTACAAACAATACCGACCCGGAGGGGATGGATAAACTCCTCAATAAGTTCGGGAATTCAACGACATGGGTGTACATCGCGGTCAAACGAATTTCTGATGCCATGGCGCAGATCCCTTGGCAGGTTGTTCGGCAAGTAGGAGGGAGAGATCAAGTCGTGCGTACGTACGACAAAGGTATTCTCCAACTGCTGACTAAGCCAAACCCGTATCAGACTTGGTTCGATTTCATCGAAGATATGGTCACAGATTTAGAATTAACAGGAAATGCTTTCATAGAACTCGTATCAGACGCTCGTGATCGTCCATTCGAGATGTACGCTCTAAATCCTGCTCGGATTACTATCGTTCCGGACAAAAAGAAGTACGTTGCAGGGTATGTGTATGCCGTTAATGGGAGAAAAATTGGCTTTGATTACGATGATATAATCCACATTAAATATAACCATCCTAATAATGATTACTATGGATTCTCTCCGTTAACCGCTGCGCGGATCGCGATCGATCTCGATATGACATCTTCTGAATGGAACCAACGATTTTTAAATCATGGTTCATGGCCGGCAGGGTCAATCGAGACTGAGAACGACTTGGAAGATTCTGAGATAAAGCGATTACAACGACAGATTAAGACTACCATGCAAGTTGGAAAGGACCAGGCCGGTCGTGTTCTACTGCTTACAGGCGGAATGAAGTACAACAAGCTTGGACTGACTCCAAAAGATACGGAATGGATGGACGGCCGTCGGATGAGTCGAGATGAAATCCTCGCCATTTTCGGAGTTCCATACGCGGTCGCTGGTCTTTTCTCTACGGAACAAACAACGGCAAGATCAGCTGGTGTAGAGCTTCAGATTAAGCAGTTCTACCGTACGACCATCTTTTCTAAAGTCGAGAAAATATTTGGAACATTTAACCGAGCGTTGATTCCTCGTTTTAGAGAAGACGTCAAGCTCGTTCCGAACTATCGTTCCATCCCAGCGCTTCAGGAAGAGGTTGACCAAGAATTCACCCGTGCGCAAGCACTTGAGAAGCTCGTATCTGCCGGATTATCTCTGAATAAGGCATTACAGCGACTTTATCCTGACGTAGATCCAGAACCGTGGGGCGATATTGCTTGGCTCTCACAGTCATTGGTGCCGATCTCTGGTCCGGAGGCGTATGAACCGGAGATCGAAGACACCGCCGAAGATACTGCGGAAGATGCTGCAGAAGGTGAAACAGAAGATCCTGGAAAAACTGATAATGCGTTTCGTCGTATTCCTGACGTGATCCAACGGATCAGGAATAGAGCTTATGCTCACTAGAGAGGTGGATAATGAAGTTATTTAAGTATTTTACTACATCAAATACGTCCGATCTTCCAGGACTGGAGAGCATAGGCCAGGAGACGCTGGAAGAGGACGCTCCTGGAATTGAAATCAAGAAACATCCAGGAAAAGTAAAGTCTATTCTTGTCGAAAATCTTGTCTGTAAACAAGTAGACCTTTCTGAACGAAGAATCGAAGGATTCGCCAGCACTCCCGTCGAGGATCGTGGTGGAGACATTGTCGAAGTAAGCGCTTTCCTTGGAACGATTGAGAAGTTCCAGCGTAATCCAATCATGTTATTCATGCATAATATGAGCCAGCCAATCGGGGTTTGGGACACGTTTGAACTAAAGAAAGAAGGACTCTGGGTATCCGGAAAGCTTATTTCTGGTATTCCAGAGGCAGACAAGGC
>Ga0102851_10000215_pt1 | contig 26224 bp, 19 predicted proteins | sample Mud3Dept3metaG_FD_79558 | JGI IMG/M metagenome (GOLD analysis project Ga0102851, IMG submission 79558) | Freshwater wetland microbial communities from Ohio, USA, analyzing the effect of biotic and abiotic controls - Mud 3 Core 4 Depth 3... | ecosystem: Environmental > Aquatic > Freshwater >... | reverse complement strand
CACGGCAGCTTCCAGGCGACGGCGCGCCGCGACGTCGAGCGCGCGATCGAGTGGCACCTCGATCACGTGCAGCTGCGGCGAGCCCAGCGACTCCGAGAGCGCCGCATGCAGCGCATCGATCGTGGCGACGCGCGTCGCGTGCGCGCCGAAACCCCGGGCGACACTCGCGAGGTCGAGCCCGTGCGGCGTGCGAAAAAAAGCCTCGAAGCCGGCCGCCTCGCCGAACGCGGCAATCGGCAGCAGCGAGAAGATCCCGCCGCCGTCGTCGTTCACCACGACGATCGTGAGACCCAGCCGATGCCGATGCGCGGCGAGCAGGCCGCCCACGTCGTGCAGGAACGCGAGGTCGCCGGTGAGCAGCACGCAGGGACCCGGGTGCGCGGCAGCGGCGCCGAGCGCGCTCGACACCAGACCGTCGATGCCGTTGGCGCCGCGATTGCAGAGCACGCGCAGCCGCCGCGGGCCGAGCGGCCAATGGAGATCGACGTCGCGCACCGCCATGCTGCTCGCCACGTAGAGCAGCGCGCCGTCGGGAAGCGCAGTCGCGAGCGCCTGAACGAGGGCCGCCACGCCGAGTCCCGTCGCGGTGGAGAGCTCGTCTGCGAGCACGCGCTGCGCGATCCGCTCCGCCGTACGCCAGGCGCCGATCCAACCGGCCTCGCTTCGCGCGGCGAGCGACGAACCGAGTTGGCGCGCGACGTGCTCCGCGAGCAGCTCCGGATCGGCGCGCAGCAGCCAGCTCGCCTGGTGGCTCGGATCCTCCCACTTCGAACCGGGATCGACGACGACGAGGTGCTCGGGCGGATGTCGTTCGATCCATTGCCGGAACGCCCTGCTGGTCGGCATCGGGCCGACGCGCAGCACGACGTCCGGCGCCTGCGCGGCGGCGAAGGCGGCGTCGCGCAGCAGCAGGTCCGCGTGCGCGAGCAGCGTGCCGCGGGTCGTGTGGGCGCCCGAGCGGAGCTGCGCCGTCGGCTCGGCGACGATCGGCCAGCCCGTCGCGACGCCGAGCTGGACGAGCGCATCGACGGCTCCGGCGTCGAGATCGAGCGGTCCGCACGCGATCACGCCGCGCGCGTGCGTGCGCGCCACGTCGGCCAGCTCGCTCACTTCCTCCGCGCTCGGCACGGCATTGGCCGGCTGTACGCGCGTGTAGGGACGCGGCGACCGGCCACGCGCCGCGAGCGCAGACTCGAGCGGAACCGCGTCGCCGGCGACGACGCGCGGGTCGAGCGGTTCGCGAAACGGCAGATTCAGGTGTACGGGACCCGGTGTCACGCAGCTCGCCTCGGCGACGGCACGGCAGGCGAGCGCCCGCGCGTAGCGCAGCGACGCCTCGCCCGGCTCCGGGATCGCGGCGTCCGCGAACCACTGCACGTGCGATCCGTAGAGCCGCACCTGGTCGATCGTCTGCGGCGCACCGAAGTCGCGCAGCTCGTGCGGGCGATCGGCCGTGAGCACGAGCAGCGGCACCCGCGCGTAATGCGCCTCGACGACCGCGGGCAGGAAGTTCGCCGCAGCCGTCCCCGAAGTGCAGACCAGCGCCACCGGACAGTGTTCGGCCTTGGCGAGCCCCAGCGCAAAGAAGCCCGCCGCGCGTTCGTCGAGGTGCGTCCAGGCGCGCAAGCCGCTGGCGCGCGCAATGGCCACCGCGAGCGGTGCCGAACGCGACCCGGGACACACACATGCGTGCCGCACGCCAGCGCGCTGCAGCTCCTCGATGAGCGCCGCCGCGAACGCGAAGTTGCGATTGGGAGCGGTTGCGGCGGAATCGTCTGCGTCGAGGCTGCGCATCTCAGAGCTCCAGCAGCGGCACCAGCAGTGCGCGCAACTTGAGGCGTGTCTCGACGAGCTCCGCCTCTGGATCCGACGCGGCCACGATGCCGGCCCCGGCGTAGAGCCGGGCGTCGGTTCCGCACACGAGCGCGGAGCGAAGCCCCGCCCACAACTCGCCGCCCCCGGCCGCGTCGACAAAGCCAACGCCTCCGCCATACCAGCCACGCACGAGCGCTTCGCGTCGGGCGAGCCAGGCGAGCGCCGCGTCGCGCGGCGCTCCGGCTACCGCGGGCGTCGGATGGACGCGGCCGGCGAGGTCGAATAGGTTCGCGTCGTCGCGCAGTGTACCGGCGATCGGCGTCTCGAGGTGCTGGATGCCTTCGATGCGCAGCAGGCGTGGCGCTTCCGGAACGTCGAGCCCGACGCAGAGCGGCGCGAGCGCCTCGCGCAGGCCGCGCACCACCGCGGCGTGTTCCTCCTGATCTTTCTTGCACTCGCGCAGCGCCGTGCCGAGGCGCTCGTCTTCCTCGGGGCTGCGGCCGCGCGGCGCCGAGCCGGCCACCGCCGCGGCATCGACCTGCCGGCCGCGCACGCGCACCAGCCGCTCGGGCGAGGCGCCGACGAAGCTGCGATCGCCGCGCTTGACCGCGAAGGTGGTGCAGGACGGGTAGCTGCGTCGCAGCCCGCCGAGCAGCGCCAGGACGTCGATCGGCTCGCGGCTGGCAAACCGCACCGAGCGCGCCACGACGAGCTTCTCGAATACCCCGGCCGTCACCGCGTCGCGCGCCGCTTCGACCAGCGCGCGGTACTGCGCAGGCGAGCGATCGGCTTCGACCCGGTAGTCGCGCGCCGCGCTGCCGCCCGGCTCGCGGCCGTCGCGTTGCAGCAGGCGCTCGCGTTCGCGCAGCAGCCGCGCACGAAGCGCGGCGCGCGCCGCCGCCTGGCTCGTGTGCACCCCCACTTCCGCCACGCCAGCGAGGGTGCTGGTGCCGTGGCGCTGGACGAGCGCGCGGGCCGGCAGGACGAAGCGCAGCGCCGGAAAGCCGGCCCAGATCGGGTCGCCCGCGGGCTCCGCGTCGCAGCCGAAGCCGCCGACGAGCAGTGGAAACTGCGCCTCGAAGACTGCGCCGGCGCGTCCCCCGATCGAAGACAGCAGGTCTTGCACTTCGTTCGCGGCATCCGCGAAGCGTTGCGCCCCGCGACTCTCGATGGTGTGTAGCGCGCCGCTCGTTGCGAACGCATGGGACGCGCGTGACCAGAAAAAGCCATCGGACTCCCGCACCGCGTCGAAGAGCGCGAGCGGGTCGGCGCCGTCGCACGGCACGGTTTCGACGATCCACCTCATCGAGATGGCTTCCCGCGCTGCGCCGTCCACAGCTGCGCCGAGCCGAAGAGCAGGCGGCGCTTGGCGATCTTCTCGAAGCCGGAATCGGCGAGTTGCGAAGCCAGCATGGCCGCGGGCGGCAGGTAGACCGTAGATTTCGGCAGGTACGCGTACGCCTGGCGGTCCGAGAGCCAGCCGCCGACGCGCGGCACGACGCGGTCGAACCAGAACGCGTGGCCGGCGCGCAGCCAGGCGGTGTCGGGCCGGTCCACGTCGAGCAGCGCGATGCGGCCGCCCGGTGCGACGACGCGAGCCAGCTCGGCGAACACGGCCGGCAGCGACACGAAGTTGCGAAGCGCGAAGCCACACGTGACGGCGCTCGCCCACCCGTCCGGGAGCGGCAACGCGGCGGCGTCGGCCTGTGCGAGCTTGCAGCGCGGCGAGCGCGCGCGGGCACCGCCGAGCATCGCGAGCGCGAAATCGACACCGACCACCTGCGCGCCGCGCGCCGCCGCGAACGCGGCGAGATCGCCGGTGCCGCAGGCCAGATCGAGCACGCGATCCCCGGGGCCGACGTGGATCGCGTCGAGCGCAAAGCGCCGCCAGCTGCGATCGAGCCCGAGGCTCATCACCCGATTCAGCACGTCGTAGCGCGGCGCGATGCGATCGAACATCGCGCGCACGGCGCGCCGCTTGTCTTCGGGTCGCGGCAGCGGATCCCGCGCGGCTTCGCCGCGCGAGCTTGGCGCGGCCGGCATCATCGCCATACGACGTCCAGGCGCGCCGACTCGGTCGCAGCGACCGCAGCGGCGAGCGCCTCGCGCTCCGCCGGCCGCGAGAGCCGCCTCATCGCGCGCGTCACCAGAGTGCGTTGGAAGTGCCGTGCGACGAGGATCGTCAGCTGCGGCAGCAGCGTGCGGAAGGCTTCGCCGATCGCTTGCGGATCGCGATCGGCGGCGCCGTGCTTGCGCACGTTCGCGTCGAAGAGGTCGATCGCGCGCTCGCAGACCTCGACGACGTGGTCGCGATGCAGCATCGCGACGGCGAGCAGCTCGTGCATCGGGAAGCCGGCCTCGAGGATGCGCAGGCCGGCGCGCGCCATCTCGACGTCCGCCTCGCTGAACTGCGGCTCGCCGTCGATCACGGCGGGTTCGAGCAAGCCCGCCGCCTCGGCGGCGCGGATCAGCGCCTCGGGCACCGCCGCGGCCGCCGCCATCGCGCGGCGCGTGAAGAGCTGGCCGCCGCGGCTCTCCTCGACCAGTGCGGTGAGCAGCGGCTGCTGCTCCGGCCGTTCGACCACGCGGCGGATCTGGTCGAGGGTCAGGCGCTGGCGTTTGAGATCGCGGATCCGGCGCAGGCGATCGAGGTGGCTCTCGTCGTACCAGACCACGCGGCCGCGCCGCGCGGGCGCCGGCAGCAGATGCTGGCTCTGATAGAAGCGGACGGTGTCGACGGCCAAGCCCGCGGCCGCCGCCAGCTCTTCGACTCGGTATTCCATGCAATGAGTCTTAGAGTATTCACTCTCATTATCAATCCGCCGAAGAAAGTCCTTTTATTCCAACTACTTCGGATCCACGAGCGACGCTTGAGATCGGTCACGAGCCCGGCCGCGCAGGAACGCGGTCATGTGGAAGCGCGCCTGTTCGGGCGGGTAGCGGTGCTCGCGCGCCACGGGACACGCGCCGCGCGCGAGGCATGCGGCCTCGAAACACGCGCCGCCCGCGCCCGCTTCGAGATGGGCCGCGCAGGCGGCGGCGTCGTAGCCGGTGGTCGTGAAGGCGCCGGCGGGACATGCGCCGAGGCAAGGACGTTCGCGGCACGACAGGCATGGGCTCTCGCGTGTGTCGCGCTGCGGCAGTGCGAGTCGCTCCGCGAACGCGAGCGCACCGCGATAGGCGTGCCACAGGCCGTGATCGGGATGGATCAGCAGCCCGAGCGGCGACGGATGGACCGGCGCGGCGCGCTGCGCCCAGCGCAGGAACGGTGGATGCGGTGGACCTCCGCCCGGCAACACGACCGCGGCGTCGAAGCGTTCTGCGATCTCCCCGAGCACGCGCGCCGACCAGCGGTCGAGCGGGTCTGGCTCGTCACGGCGCTCGCGTGCGAAGCGCGCCCACAGCGACGCCCCGACGTTCCCGGCGAGCACGAGCGTGCCCACCGGGCGACCGCCGGAAAGCGCCGACACGCCGTCGCTCGCGACCGGATGGAACGCGCCGCGCGGCGCCATCCCGCGGTCCCGGAGTGCGGCTTCGACCTCGACGAGCGCAACGGACATCGCGCGGAGCGTCGCGCGCGACCCGGTTGCTCGCCAACGCCGAGCTCACGCGCCGGCCAGCTCGATCTCCCCGGCGCGCACGCGCCGCTCGATCTCGAGGTCGTGGTCGACGTCGCTCGTCGTGTTGGTCTCGTAGGCGAGGATGCCGAGCTGCTCGAAGCGCACGCGCTGGCGATCCGAGAGCAGGCCGAGGCTCTTCACGTTCGGGACGATCTTCGAGAACAGCCGGTAGCGGAACTGCTTCGCGACTTCGGACTGGTCCGAATGGGCGATGCACTCATCTGCGTCGAGGCCCATCGCTTCCCAGACCTCGCGGTTGCTGATGCGATCGCGCATCAGCACGCACGCCTCGTAGACGAAGTCCTCGCGCTCGATGCGGTCCTTCTCGGGCAGGTCGAGGCAGAACTCGCGCAGCGAGAGCACGCCGAACGCGACGTGGCGCGACTCGTCCTCGATCACGGCGGCGGTGAGGTCGCGCAGCAGCGGATTCGTGGCGGTGTCACGGATTGTGCCAAAGGCCGCCAGCGCGAGTCCTTCGACGATGATCTGCATGCCGAGGAACTTCATGTCCCAGCGCGAGTCGGTGAGGATCTGGTCGAGCAGCGACTTGAGCTGCGCGTTCACCGGATACTCGTGCTGGAGCTTCTCCTGCACGAAGCGGCGGTAGACCTCGACGTGGCGCGCTTCGTCCATCACCTGCGTCGCGCCGTACTGCTTGGCCTCGTACCACGGCACCGAGTCGACGATCTGTGCGGTGGCGAGAAGAGCGCCCTGCTCGCCGTGCAGGAACTGACAGAGCTGCCAGGTGATCGCCTCGTGGCGCAGCTTCGCCTTCTCCTTCGCGGTGAGGCGGTCCCAGATCGGCGTACCCCAGATGCCGATGCCCATGTCCGGCACGAGGCCCTTCTCGGGGTCGACGTCGATCGACCAATCGAGCCGGGTGGCACCGTCCCACTGGTCGCGCTTGGCGTTCTCGTAGAGGCGCATCAGTCGCGCGCGCGTCGTGTCGTACTCCCAGTTGTAGGAGAGGTTCTGATCGACGCAGAGCGTTTCGATCGAATGCTCGGGGTGGAATCGCGATGCAAGGCTCATCGTTCGTGGCTCCTATGGATGGGTCGAAAGGGTGTTGTGTTGAGGGACGCCGAGATACGCGAGGAATGCCCGCGCGAGCTCGGCTGCGAGTTCGTCGTCGGAGAGCGCCAGCTCGCTCGAACGCAGTTCGCCGAAGAGCACGACGCTCTCGATCGTGCTGACGGTCATCGCCAGACCGAAGCTCACCGCGCGCGCCGCGTTGGGATGCGCGATCTCGTCGGCTCGCGCGAGCAACAGCGCCGACAGTCTCGCGGCGACGGAGCGCGAGAGACGATCCTGTCGCGCGCGGAACTCGACGTCGCCCTGGTTGCGCACCACGAAGGCGCGGATCAGGCCCTGGCGCTCGCGGTAGATCTCGACGAGGAAGCGCACGACCGCGCGCAGGATCGCCGGGATCTTCGTGCCAGCCCAGCGCGCCGGGTCGAGCGCGAGGTCGGCCGTCGCCATCGCCTGCTCGAAGTAGCGGTCGTGGAGCGCGTAGAGCAGCCCGGTCTTGTCGCGGAAGCGGGCGTAGAAGGCACCCACGGACGACTCCGCGCGCCGCGCCACATCCGCGACCGTGGCCTCTTCGAAGCCCTTCTCGGTGACGAGCGCCTCGGCGGCGTCGAGGATCCGGTCGAGGGTCTCCTGGCTGCGGGCCTGCTGCGGCGCCCGGACCCAGCGCAGGTCGGGAACGGGTCTGGGCAGCCGCTCGGGCGCATCCATCGCTCTGACCTCCCATTCCGCGCTCGGGCTTGCCGCCCTGGTCTCCAGAGGGGCGACCTGAACACGAACCAGTATTCTGGTTCTGTTTGTAGCTGAGGGAGATAGGACGTGTCAACAGATCAGAATGAGAATTCTGATCTAGCGAACCTCAGCGGCGCGGGAGAGGAGCCGCTCCTCCCGCTCTTCATGCCGGCGGAGACTGGCCGCCATGTCACGGAAGGAGGCGAGGATCTCGGCGGCAGGCCCGTTCGCATCGATGGCGCGAAGCGACGCGACGATCCGATCGAGCTCTTCGCGGAAACGAACGTGCTCGCGGATCAGCTCATCGAGTTCGGACTGGAAGTCGGGGCGCAGCCCGCGCAGCGCTGGGAAATGGACCTGCTCCTCGAGCGCGAAGTGCGCGTCGAGCGAGGCGTGGAAGCCGTGCAGCAGCTGCTGCATCTCTCCGGGATCGCCGCGTTCGAACGCGCGCAGCACCGTCGCTTCGAGCGCGTCGAGGTAAGTGTGCTGGCTCGCGATGCGGCGCGCCTCGTGGGCGAGGCGAAGGCGAAGTCCGGGCTGATCAGGCTGCGTCACGTCGCCAGGAATAGCACCGCTCCGCTTCGATGCGCGCGGCGACGGCCGGTGAAGCGGAGCGGGCAGGCAAGGAGCCGGGCGTCAAGTTATTCAGGCGTCAAGTTATTCAGCTCCTCAGGCTCCTTGCGATACGGAATAACTTGACACGAAGTAACTTGACGCGCGGCTCCTAGGCGCAGGCGCGCGAGGAGCGCGACGGCGCTCCAGGCGAACGCGACGAGCCATGTCGAAGCGGGCTCGGGAACGAAGACGCCGCGGCGGTAGATCACGCCGAAGTCCGCGTCCTCGAGCCACACCGTCTGCGCGCCGCTGGGTGTGATCCGGTCGGCCGCGACGCCCTGCTTCTCGAGCGACACGCCGGAGTTCACGAATGGATCCGCCTGCGAGAAGATCACCGCGTCGTCGGAACCGGTGTAGCTCGGGATGCCGAAGGCCGGGGACATGGGCGTGCCCGCGAGATCGGCGATTTTCGCGAGCGCGCCGGTGTCGAGATTCCCGGCCAGCACCGCACCGTTGCCGGTCTGCTGGTCGACGACGTCGAACACGATGTGGCTGTCGCTCGTCTGGGCGAGCGCGGGGTATCCGATGTTGATGCCGCGCTCCGGCGGGACGATCGTGAAGATGGCTCCGCTGGAGAGATCCACCGCATAGATCGCCCACACCCGCACGGCCGCCGCACCGGCTCCCGAACCGAGGAAGTCGACCTGCGTCAGCGCATCGAAGACGAGCCATCGCCCGTCGGCGCTGAAATCCATCTGATCGGCGAACAGGATGCTGGCGATCGTGGCGGCGTCGATCGCGGGCGCTTCGATCGAGAAGATCGAGAGGTCGTTGGGCGGCGCGATGCGATCGTCGAAGACATAGATCTCGTTCTCCGGATCGCCGCTGAACTGGTTCCGCAGCACGAAGCTGAAACGATTGCCGTCCGGTGAGATCGCGACCGAGGACACCACCCCCGATACGCTGGGGTCACAGAACTCGGTCTCGGTGCCGTCGGTGCGGATGGAACAGAGACCGTCGATCGAATCGACGAAGACCGCCTCGGAGCCGTCGCCGAGCACGGCCGGACGCGCGGCCTTCACGTCGAAGTTGCTGAGGGGAAAGTCGACGGCTCCGTCGATCGGGGGCTCCCGGCGCCACAGGAAGTTCGCGCCGATGTCGGGGTTGAAGCGGACGAAGAGCGTCGAGTCGCTTCCCGCCGTACCGGGGAACGGGTCGGGCGGCTCGGTGCCGGGGCCGTCGAGGACCTCGACCGCGGTGAAGGCATCGCGCACCGCCTGCACGTCGGCAGCGGTGATCCCCGTCACAGGAAGCGTGGACAGTTCTTGCGCCGACGTCACCGCCGCGAGGCGCGCGTCGACGAAGTTCGCGCTGGCGGTCAGATGCGCCGTCAGCGCGCGGTAGAAGATCGCCTGCGCCTTCTGGCGCCCGATCGCGTTCGGCAGTCCCTGCACGAGCTGGTAGAAGGCATGGTTCACGATGCTGCTGTTCAAATGAACGCCGCCGTTGTCCTCGCTGGTGCGGATCCGCTGGCTGTATTTCGAGGGATACGGGCCGAAGCTCGTCGAAATCGAGCCGGGGTTCTGCATGTTGCGAGCGGGGGTAGACAACGCGGGCGGCGACCCGACCAGCCAGTCCGGCGTCGCCGCGCCCGCGACGTGCGCCTCGACCATCTCGCCAAAGATGTCCGAGAAGGCTTCGTTGAGCGCACCCGATTCGTCCTTGTAGATCAGGTTCGCGCTGTGATGGGTGACGCCGTGGGTCAGCTCGTGCGCCACCACGTCGAGCGCGCCGGCGTATTTCTGGGCGTCGCCGAACGCCATGATGTTGTTCTCGGAGAGGAAGAACGCGTTGGGGAAGTTCAGGCCGAGCCGCACGACGCCGATCAGCGTTCCACCTGCATCGTCGAGCGAGTTGCGGCCGTGGACGCCGAGGAAGTAGTCGTAGACACGCGACAGGTTCACGAGGGCCGAGACGCCGTCGCCGACGCTCGGTCCGCTGCTCGTACCCTGAGGCAACCAGGGGTTCGTACCGGTCGCGGATTTCAGATGGAAGAGCGTGGGGAGCTGCTGGGGATTGCTGTTCGGCGGCTGGTTCCCGGCGTCGAGTACGACGATGCCGCCGTGCGTGGTATCGGGATCGGGCGGATTCGAGCCCGCCGCGTTGAACATGGCCTTGTTGGTGTCGACCAGGAAGAAGTTGCCCTCGGACTCCTTCCAGACATGAATCGACTGGCCGGCGCCAAGCGCGTCGGTGCCGGTGCCGAGGAAATCGACGTCCTGCGCGGTGTTCCAGGCGTCCAGGACGGCACCCGCGTGCGCGTCGACGATCACCCACCACTGGTCCTGCAACGTCGCCGGCACGAACACCTTCCAGGCGAGTCGCGGGAAACCGCTTCCGGTGTAGATCAGCAGCTCGGGCGTCCCGATCTGCGCGTCCGCGGCGCCCGCGATCTGCGCCCGCGCCGCTACCACCGCGGCGTTCGCCGCCACCGTCGGGGTCGTGCCCAGCGCGGTGGGCGTCTCGACGCTGGCGCCGTCCATCGCGTCGACGTCGCCGCTCGGGTCGAGGTGCACGATCACTTCGGCCGGCCACACGCGCAGCGAGTCGTGGCGCTGGCCAAACCTGAGTTGGGTGCGGCCGAGTCCATCGCGCTGCGTGCGCTGGAGAGCCAGCTCGGCGTCGGGATCGCCGAGCTTCAGAAGCGCCGCGCGCTTGCGCAGGAACGCGCGCGCGGTGTCGGCGGCCGGGTCGCGACCAGCGCGCGCCCGCGCGGCGCGCTCCAGCTGGTCGCCGCGGATCAGCCGCGGCGTCCCGCTCTCGCGGCGCATGCTGACCTCGACGGCGCCACGCGCGTTGCGGCGCAGATCTTCGAGCGCGTCGCGCTGGAGGAGCGACAGCGCCACCGGTCGCGTCGCACGCACGACTTCGCGCGCCTGCAGCGCGCTCTCGCGAGCGACCGCTGCGCGCGTGCGCAGCGTGTCGGCGACGGCGCGGGCGCGCAGGTCGTGCGACGGCTCGGGCATGCGCGGCGCCACGAGTCGCGGCGCATCCGCCAGAGGCCTGAGTTGCAGCGCTGCCGGCGCCGCCGCCAGCGCCGGCTGCGCGACGAGCCCCGCGCACAGCGCTGCAATCGCAGCGATCTCGAGACCCGATCCGATCCACGCGACGACTCGCCTCACGGCTTCCACTCCTTCCCTTTCGAACCCGCATCGGGAATTGCAACCGGCAGCTTGCGCAACAGCGCGCCGCTCTGCGCGTCGATCGTTCGTTCGGCACCCTGGAGCGCGCCGGCGGGCGCCGCAACGCGCCAGGCGAGGCGCGGCGTCGCACCGCGCTCGGCGAACACGACGAGATCCGTCGCGCACGCTGCACAGGCATCGGCCGCCAGACCGGCGTCGCGTGCCGCGATGCCGCGCGCGTCGTCCGCCGAGAGGGCAGGCGTCACCTCGAGTTCGCGCGGCGTCGCGATCGTGGTGCCGTTCACCAGCACGACGCGGCGCTCGCGGTCGAGGTGCACGATCAGCTCGGCGCCGGGGATCGGGAGGCCGCGGTAGGTCTGGTCGAAGCGGACGTGCGTGGTGCCGATCTTGTCGACGTCGATGCGCCGCTTCGTCAGCTCCGCGTTTGGCTGGTCGAGGCGGAAGAGTTCGGCATATGCGGCCAGGAAGGCGCGGGCCACGCTCTCCGCGTCGCCCGCGTTGCGCGCGGCGCGGAACAGCGGGTCGCCGTCGAGTTCGCGCGAAAGATTCTGGCCCTTGAAGAAGCGGACCGTGCCGCTCGCCGGGTCGCGGGTGAGCGTGGAGCCGGGCGGCAGCGCCGGATCGGCGGACGCCTTGGTCCCCCCGGTAGAGCACGCGGGCGCGATCAGGATCACGGCGACCGCGACGACGAGGCCGGGTTTTCGCATCCGCCCACGATACCCGCCAATGGAAAAGCCCGCGCCCGGCGGGGGGCCGAGCGCGGGCCGATGCGAAGAGGAGTGGACGCCCTCGTTTCTAGTCGCCCAGCATGACGCCCAGATGAACGCGTTGCCTTGGGGACGTTCCTGAATTCACCTGAGTCAACAAGGCAGGATCGTCTCCAAGTCAACGGTCAGCGGAGGGTGGGGGCGAGGTGGGTGGCGACGGCGGCGTGGCCTTCGTCGGTCCAGTGCGGGTCATAGGTGAAGTAGGCCGGGACGCCATCGGCGATGCGCTCGCGCAGCACGTTCGTCAGCGAGATGAACTCGACGCCGCGCTCGGCGCACCAGTCGCGCAGGACGTTCTCCTGGGTGTCTAGATGGCGGTAGAGGCGTTCGCGGAAGGGTTCGGGCGGCAGCAGTTCGCCACCTCGATCGCGAAGGGCGGCGAACGCGCGCAGTTGCTCGGCGCTCACCTGGTCGCGCAAGAGCGGCAGCACGACGTGCGGCTTCGACGGCGCGTACGCGACGATCAGCCGCACGCCGCGTTCGCGCGCGAGATCGGCGATCTGTCGCAGCACTACCTCGTTCGTGGTCCACTCGGGCGCCGCCGCGAATGCCTCGGGCTCCCAGTCGAGTCGCATCATGTGCTTCGGTTCCCACGCGTAGTGCTGGGTGGAGCCGCCCGCCGTGACGGCTGCCGGCATCCAGGAAAGCGCGAGGCTCGGCGGAAGCGGCCACTCGGCGCCGATCGGCGCGAGCAGCTGCACGAGCGCCAGCTCGGTGCGCCCGCGCAACGGCGACGTATTCCACACGTAGTCGAGAACGCGATCGAGAACTCCGGCGCCGAAGACACCGGCCTGCTTTGCGGCCGGCGTGCGCGCCGCCGTCTCGGGCACGGGGTCGAGCGGCTTCCAGTCGTTGCCTTCGTAGATCGTGATGATCAGCGTGCGCGCACCGGAATCGAGGCCAAACGCCACCCAGTTGTTCAAGTACTCGCGAATCGTGAGGCCCGAAACGCCGGTGTTGTAGACGCGCAACCCCGTCTGGCGCGCGAGCAGCGACCACCAGGTCTGCGCGTCGGACACCATCGATCCCTCGGTGAACGAATCTCCCGCTACGACCACGTCGTAGCGACCCTCGCGCGGCGGATTGCGCAGGCCGCGGTCGTCGGTGCTGAGCACCACGGGCAGCGCAGGATGACCCGCCACGTGCTGCGGATACGACCGGCCTGGGACCGGCAGATCCTCGCGCAGCACCTCCCAGCGGAAATTCGGCTCGCGCGTCGTCACGGTGCCGCCGAGGCGCGCGCGCAGCGCGGGATCCTGCACGAAGTTCGCGACCGGCGCGCTCTGATAGCGCGGCGCAATGCTGATCCGCGCGAACGACGAGACCACCACGACACCGGCGAACGCCGAGCCCAGCGCGAGCGTCGCGAGCAACACGGTCTCGGCGAGCGACCGGCGGTTCCAGAGCAGCACGGCCAGCAAGCCCAGCAACAGTGTGCCGAGCGCAAGCGCCACGAAATGCCCCAACGCGTAGCGACCCAGCAACAGCGGCTGCTGGCGCGCGACGTGTGCGACCACGGGGCCCGGGATCGCCCAGGCGATCGCGATGATCGCGACGAGGCCCAGCGCCACGCGCCGTCGCGTCGGGACGCTGCGCAGTGCAAATCGTGAGGCTGCGGCGCGCATGAAGTGTCGAGATGCATAGCAGTCGACCGCGCTCGGAGGAACTCACGAACGCGTGCAGGAACGCCGCAATTGCGCGAGCTTCCGCGCGTGGCTGGAGACCTCGCCCTGTTCGCGACGCCGCGTGCGCGCGCGCTCGTGCTCGTCGCGGCCGCGCTGCTGGTGTTCGTGCGGCTCGGCGCCACGGACCTCTGGCCGCCCGATGAGCCGCGCTACGCGCTGGTCGCGGAAGAGCTGCGGACGATGGAACACGGAGCGAGCGGCCTCGTGCTGCTGCATCTGCACGGCGCGCCGTACACCCAGAAGCCTCCCCTCTTCTATTGGCTCGCCGCGGCGGCGGGCGCGCCACTCGGTCGCGTCACCGAGGTCGCCGCGCGACTGCCTTCCGCCCTCGCGGGCCTCGCGACGGTCGCGGCGACGATCGCCATCGGCACGCTGCTTTTCGGTCGCGGCACCGGCACGCTGGCCGGCCTGCTGCTCGCCACCACCTTCGACTGGAGCTATCGCGCGCGCACCGTCCAGCTCGACACGCTGCTCGCGCTCTTCGAAACCACGGCGATCCTCGCCTTCTGGCGCATCGAGGCCGCATGGCGCGCAGCGCCTGGCCCTCCGGAGCATCAGGCCTCGCGCGCAGCGCGGGGCTTTCCCGGGCGGGAGGCTCATCTCGGCGCGAGCCGTCGCGATCTGGTGTGGCTCCACGCTTCGCTCGCGCTCGCGGTGCTCGCCAAGGGACCCGTCGGCTGGATCGTGCCGCTGCTCGCGATCGCCGCGTACCTGGCGTGGGAGCGTCGCCTCCGCGAACTCCGCGGCCTGCTGCCGCTCTGGGGACTCGCGCTCTCGATCCTGCCCGGCCTGGTGTGGATCACCGCGGCGGTCGCGCTCGGCCCCCCCGGCTTCTTCCACGATGCGGTGGTCGACAATCTCTTCGGGCGCGCCGTCGCCGGGACCAGCCACGCACAACCCTTCCACTATTACATCCAGAGGTTCCCGCCCGACCTGTTGCCGTGGCTGCTGCTGCTGCCCGTCACGATCTGGGCGGCGCGCCGCACGCTCGCAGCGGATGCGGCGCCAGTCGACCGCCGCGCGTGGCGTTTCCTGCTGGCGTGGATCGCGACGAGCGTCCTGTTCTTCTCGCTCGCCTCCGGCAAACGCCTGCGTTACCTGCTGACGATCGAGCCGGCCTTCGCGCTGCTCTTCGCCGCGACGCTGCGCGTCTGGCTCGCGACCTCGCTGCGGGCGCCGCGCGTGCTCGCGATCGTGGCAACTGTTCTCGGTGTCGGAATGCTCGGCGCCGGAGGCGTTCTCGTCGGGACGAACCGACTCGGCGACGCGGCGCTGGCGCGCGGGCTCGCCATCGGGCTGGTCGCGACCGCGGCGGCCGGAACGGCGGCGTGGGCGCTGCTCGCGCGCCGTGGCGCCGCGGTGGAGACGCGCATCGTCGTGCTCGCTGCGAGCGTATTCGCGGTGCAGCTCCTGTCGTACGCGTTCGCGATGCCCGCTTTCAACGCCGAGAACTCGCCGCGACCGATCGCCGAGACCGCCACCGCGCTGGCGCGTCCCGGCGAGCCGATCGGCCTGTACCGGGGCCACGACATCGCGAACGCCGTCACCTACTACGAAGATCGACCCACCCGCAAGATCGAGGCGCCCCCTGAGCTCGCTGCGTTCTTCGCGAGCGGCGGGCGCGTCATCGTCTTCGAGGAAGAGCAGCTCGCGAACGTGGAGTCGGTGGCGCCGGTCGTCGTGCGCGGCCGTTTTCGCGTGCGGCGCGAGACATGGCTCGTCGCGCTTCGCAGCGCGCCGGCGTCATGAGCCGCGCGTCTGCCGGAGTCGCTCGGCCGCCACCGCGGCCATCGCCGCCTGCAGGTTGTACGCCGGGATGAAGCCCGCCATCGGGATACGCAGAACGGTGTCGCAGCGCTCGAGTACGGGCGCCGGGATGCCGCGCGTCTCGCCGCCGATCACGAAGAGCACCGGCCCGCGCAGGTCGGCATCCCAGGGCGCCGTGCTCCCCGAGTCTTCGATCGCGAGAATGCGGCGCCGCGCGCTGCGAGCCGCGTCGAGCACCGCGCCGGCGCGCAGCCACCGCACCGGAAAGAAGCGATCGGCGTACATCGATGCGCGCTGGGCCTGCCGGCGTCCGGCGGCGTCCATCGCGGCGTCCAGAAAGATTCCCTCGGCCCCCGACACTTCGGCGCTGCGGATCGCGTAGCCCGCGTTGCCCGGGTAGGCGACGTCGACGAGCAGCCATGCACAGCCCGGTCGCGCGAAAACCTCCACCACGGGCGCGCCGGGATCGGGACCGATCAGCGCGAGCACGTCGCTCGGCTCGCGCGTCCGGCTCATTCTGCGCAGGTCGTTTGCGCTGGTCTCGCAGACGAGGACGCCGCGATCGCGTGCGCGCTCGGCGAGCGCCTGCAACGCGCGCGGCGCGTCGCGCCGCACGAGCAGGAGCCGCAGCGCTTCCCCCCGCGCGAGCGCCGCGGCGATCTCGGCTTCGCCTGCGAGCTGGCGGCGCATCACGGAATCAGAGCAGGCGGATCGTCAGCGGGTAGCGGTACGACTCGCCCTGACTCGCGCGTACCGACGCCACGATCATCAACACGATGTGGAAAGCGGCGAGCACCGGGATCAGCAGGAAGCCGACCAGCACGAAACACAGCGCTCCGACCACGATCGCGTAGAGCGTCACGCTGATCTGGAAGTTCAACGCCTCGCGGCCGTGTTCTTCGATGAAGGCAGATTGATCGCGCTTGATGAGCCACAGCGCGAGCGGCACCAGGATGTGCCCCAGCGCGAAACCCAGCAGGTAGAACGCGAAGCCGCCGAGATGGCAGAAGACCGCCCAATTGCGCTCTTCGTTGCTCGGAAAGCCGGGCGGCAACGCGTCGTCGAACGCGTCGGGGAATCCCGGATCGAGTTGCGGAGGCAGCGGCGGCGTCGCCATCCGCGCAGGCTATCGGCATCTCACGAACTTCGCCCGCGCAGGCCTTGCAGGCGGTTCACCGCGCTCACCACCGCGTCGAGCGACGCGCCGACGATGCTGCGGCGACGCCCGACGCCCCAGAGCGTGCGGCCCGCGTCGTCGCGTACCTGCACGTAGGCGATCGCGGTCGCGTCTTCGCCGTCGCCGAGCGCGTGCTCCGCGTAGTCGAGCACGTGCACGTCGACGTCGCAGCCGCTCCGCAGCGCCGCCACGAACGCGTCGATCGGCCCGCTGCCCTCGCCACGCACACGCCGCTGCTTGCCATCGACGCGCAGCTTGGCGCGCACTTCGAGGCGACCGCGTGCGAGCGGCGAATCGGCGTGGTCCACCAGCTCGAGGCGCCCGCTGCGATCGAGGTACTCGCGCTCGAAGAGTTCGAAGAGCGTCTTCGAGGCGAGTTCCTCCTCACTCGCGTCGGTCACCGCCTGCACGGCGCGGCTGAACTCCTGCTGCAGGCCGCGCGGGATGTGCAGCCCGTGATCCGCTTCGAGCACGTAGGCGACGCCGCCCTTGCCCGACTGCGAGTTGATGCGGATCACCGTCTCGTAGCTGCGCGCGACGTCGGACGGGTCGATCGGGAGATACGGCACCTCCCAGATCTCGTTTCCCGAGTCGCGCAGTGCCGCGAGGCCCTTCTTGATCGCGTCCTGGTGGGAACCCGAGAAGGCCGTGTACACCAGCTCGCCCGCGTACGGGTGGCGCGGATGTACCGGCAGCCGATTGCAGTACTCGGCGACGCCGACCAGCTCGTCGATCTGCGACACGTCGAGCCCCGGGTCGACGCCCTGCGTGCAGAGGTTCAGCGCCAGCGTCACGAGATCGACGTTGCCGGTGCGCTCGCCGTTGCCGAACAGGGTTCCCTCCACGCGCTCCGCACCGGCCAGCTGCGCCAGTTCCGCCGCCGCGACGGCCGTGCCGCGGTCGTTGTGCGGATGCACCGAGAGGATCACGCAGTCGCGGTCGCGGATCGTGCGGCCGAACCACTCGATCTGGTCGGCGTAGACGTTGGGCGTCGCCATCTCGACGGTCGAGGGCAGATTCAGGATCAGCCTGCGATCGGGCGTCGGCCGCCAGACGTCCATTACCGCTTCACAGATCTCGACGGCGAAATCGAGCTCGGTGCCAGTGAAGCTCTCGGGCGAATACTCGAGCCGCACGTCGGTCTCCGGCACGCTCGGGATGAGCGCCTTCACCGCTTCCGCCCCGCGCACCGCGATTGCGACGATTCCCGCGCGATCGGCCGAGAAGACCACGCGCCGCTGCAGCGCCGAGGTCGAGTTGTAGAGGTGGACGATCGCGCGGTGCGCGCCGCGGATCGCCTCGAAGCTGCGCTCGATCAGCTCCGAGCGAGCCTGTGTCAGCACCTGGATCGTGACATCGTCCGGGATGCGCTCCTCTTCGATGAGCAGCCGCACGAAGTCGAAATCGGTCTGCGACGCCGCCGGAAAGCCCACTTCGATTTCGCGGAAGCCCATCTGCACGAGCCGGTCCCACAGCCGCAGCTTGCGCTCCGAGCCCATCGGCTCGACGAGGGCCTGATTGCCATCGCGCAGGTCGACACTGCACCAGATCGGCGCCTGCGTGAGGGTGCGCGCCGGCCAACTGCGATCGGGCAGTGCGACGGGCGGGAACGGTCTGTACTTGTGCGCGGGCATCGGCTTCACGGCTGGCTCCTTGTGCCGGGCCAACCGGGGCGGGATCTGCAGATCTGGATGGAAGTCGGTGTCTGGGTCCAGAAACGCGAAACCCTCTCCGGCTGGCTCGGCGGGAGAGGGTTTCGCGTCTCGGACTCTTCGGTCTTGCGCGCTAGGCCTCTTCCGCCTCGCTAAGGGCGAGGACGCCCCGAAGCGACGGGAGGTGCAGTTGCGTGCGAGAGCGAGATTCCATGACCGCCCTTGTCTAGAACAGCCCCTGCAATCGGTCAACCGCACCCGATCCATGAGGCCAACGGGAGAGGGCTCCGCGGTAAAGAACGCTCCGCGGTCGGCCGAATCCCGATCGGTGGACCTCGAGAGCGCAACCCCGGAGGCCTCGTGAGCGATCCTCGCGTCGCGAAGCGACACAAGTGGCGGCTGGCCTGCGAGGTCGTGTCCGACGGACGCTCGCAGCGCGCCATCGTGATCGACATCTCCCGGACCGGGGTCTTCGTGCAGACGGGCACGCGGCTTCCGCCCGGTGCGGAAGTGGCGGTGCGCCTGCTGCTGACGGATGCGACGGAGCCGATCCTGATCCGCGCGAAGGTGGCGCGCAACAAGCAGGTGCCCCCGCAGCTCACCAGCGTCGCGCGCGGCGGCGTGGGATTGAGAATTCTCGATGCGCCGCAGGCCTACTACGAGACGATCGCCTCGCTCGAAGGAGGTGACTCGAGGCGACAGCCGAGTGTGACCGTGGCTACGCCCGCAGCGCCGGAACCGGCCAGGACGCGCTTCCGCGTTCGGGTGAAACAGTCGGACGGACAGCGCTCGCGCAGCGTCGAGATTCTCGCGGAGTCCCCTGACGAGGCCCGCACGCGCGCGCTCGCAGAAGTGGGTGCGGGTTGGGAAGCAGTCGCGGCGGACTCGATCGCCTGAGTCGCATGTCCGTGCGATGACGGGGCGCCGCAGCGGCTGACGACGAAGGCCGCGCAGTTGTAGAGTGGCGCGCCATGTCGAAGTCCCGTGCGTTTCGCGTCGCGTGCGTAGCGTCGATGGTGGCGTGCCTCGCGGCGCTCGCGCCGGGAGCGCGCGCGGATCGTGTGCACGGCTCGCTCGAGATCTCGTTCTCCGCCACGTCCACGTTGCACGAGTTCTCGGGCAGCGTCCCAGCGCTCGCCGTTGCGATCGAGCAGGGGCCCGGCGGCGGGTGGTCCGGCGACGTCGACGTGCCCGTCGCGAGCCTGGGCACCGGAATCGCGCGACGCGACGAGAACATGCGCGCCATGCTCGACGCCGCGCAGCATCCGCGCATTCGCGGCCGCTTTCGCGACCTCGGTCCCGAGCAGGTACACGCGAGCGGGGTGCTGCCGTTCCTGCTCCAGATCCGCGATGTCGAGCGTTCCGTCCAGGCCACCGTCTCCCATTGGCAGCAGGATGATCGCAGCGCGCGCTTCGACGCGGAGTTCGACGTGTCCTTGCGAGAATTCGCGCTGGAAGCGCCGCGCGTGCTCTTCGTGCGCGTCGACGACCAGGTCCACGTCACCGTTCACGTCACGCTCGCGCGCAGCTAGGGTCGGGTGACGCCACGATGAAGTTGCTGCTCACGCGCGGGCGTATCCCGTTCCTCGCCTTGCTGCTCGCCGCAACGGCGTGGCTCGCGCTTCACGCGGCGCGCGTCGGTGTGGAGAGCAACAACGAGTCGCTGAATACGCACGAGCCAGGGCAGACCGAAAGCTACGACCGCTTCAAGGCGGTCTTTGGCAGCGACGAAGACCTGCTGCTCGCGGTGGTGCACCCGAAGCTGCTCGAGGCCGAGGGACTCGGCTTCCTCGCGCAGCTGACGGACCGCATCGCGCCGCTCGACGGCGTGCGGCACGTCTTCAGCCTCGCGAATGCGCAGCAGATCGTGACCGGCGCTGGCGGCGCCGAGATGGCGCCCGTCAGCGCGCCTCCCTTCGATGCGCCGGAGTTCGCGGAGCGGTTGCGTGCCGCGCTCGACCGCAATCCGGACTTCACGGGCCTCTTCGTCGCGGCCGATCGGCGCAGCGCGGGAATCCTGATCGAGATCGAGGACCGCCCGGGCGACACGCAATACCGGGCCGCGCTGATCGACTCGCTGCGACGGATCATGGCCGAGACGGGCGACGCGCCTGGCGTGGAACTCCACCTGACGGGCATCGCCGTGCAGAAGCACGACGTCAGCGAGCTGATCGAGCGCGACCGGACCCTGCTCATGCCGATCGCGGTGGTCGTGCTCGGCCTGGTGCTCGCGAGCTTCTTTCGCAGCCTGCTCGGGGTGGCGCTGCCCCTCGCGGTGACCGGCATCACCGTCGCGTGGACACTCGGCTGCTATCAGTTGGCGGGCCTCGAGGTCAACGCGATCACGGCACTCTTGCCGCCGATCCTGATGGTGCTCTCGCTAGGCGTGAGCATCCACCTGATCCAGGGCTGGCTCGACGCCTCCGATGCCGCGGTCGATCGCGCGACGCGCATCCAGGAAGTCGTTCGCAGGCTGGTGTTCCCGTGCTTCTTCTGCACCCTCACCACCGCGATCGGTTTCGGTTCGCTGGTCACCAGCAACATGCCGGCGGTACAACAGTTCGGCGTCTTCGCGGCGCTCGGTGTCGTCGTCGCCTTCTTCATTGGTATGACGCTCGTGCCGGTGGGGCTCACCTTCTTCGAGCCGCCGAGCGCGCCGCTGCGCTCCGCGCAGCACCGCCTGATCCGAACGGCCCTCGAATGGGCCGCCCGGGTATCGGTCGAGCACCCGTGGCGCGTGCTCGCCATCTTCGCCGGGATCACCGCCATCAGCCTCGCGGGACTTCCGCGGGTGCGGAACAACACCGACCTCGTGCGCTTCCTGAAGAGCGACGCACCGCTCCATCGCGACACGATGTTCATCGACTCGCACCTGTCCGGCGCGTCGACCCTCGAGTTCGTCGTCGCGCGCCGCGACGCTGCGCCGCTCGTCTCGCAGGACGCAGTACAGCGCATGGCCGCGTTCGAGCAGGCGGTGCTCGCGCACCCGGAAGTCACGGGGGTCCTCGACATCCTCGCCGTGCTGCGACAACTCCAACGCGGCGAAGCGGGCGGTGAGGAGCTGGTGCTTCCGCCCGACGAGCGCGCCACCGCCTACGCATTCGATCTCCTGCAAGCGGCGCCCGAGCAGGGCTTGATCCGGAAACTCGTGGCGCCCGACTTCACGGCTGCGCGCTTCAGCGTCCGCGTCCACGCCGTCGGCACTGCGGTCACCGCGCCGCTCGCAGAGTCGATCCTCCAGGAGGGTCACCACGCGCTCGGTGACGACTACCGCCTCGACGCCACCGGTGCGTTCCACCGGGTGGCCGAGGATTCGAATCGGCTCGTCGATTCCCAGCTGAAGAGCTTCACGAGCGCGGTCGTGCTGGTGTTCGTCGCGATCGGCGTGCTGCTCCGCTCGGCGCGGCTCACGCTGATCTCGTTCGTCCCGAACGTCATGCCGATCGTCTGGACGGGCGGGATGATGGGCTGGTTCGAGATCGACCTCAGCACCGGCACGGCGATGATCGCGTCGTCGGTGATCGGCCTCGTGGTCGACGACACGATCCACTATCTCGATCACTACCGGCACGAATACCGGGGCGACGCCCGGGCCGCGATCGGGAAGACCACCGCTGAGGTCGGCGCGCCGCTCTTGATCAACAACGTCGTGCTGGTGCTCGGCTTCTGGGTGGGCTCTTTCGGGAGTTTCAAGCCGACCATCTACTTCTCGCTGCTTTCGGGCGTGACGATGATCACCGCTCTCGTCTGCGATCTGTTCGTGACACCGGCATCGCTGGTGTTGCTCGATCGCCCGCGCCGGAGCGCGGCATGAAGCGCCGCCGCGCCGCGTCGCTGCTGTTGCTCGCCGGCGTGTGCGCGGCAGCCGCCTCCGCCGAACCGCTGGTTCCGCCGCAACTCGCCCCGCTGCTCGACGCGGCGCACGATCAAGTCCTGCGGCGGAGCTTCGTGCCCTCCGTCGAGCAGAAGGTCGGCGAGCTGCGACTCATCCGGCGCGGCGATTCCGACGTGGTCCAGACGCTGCTCTACACGAAGCTGCTGAAGCGCGTCGTCGCCGAAATTCGGAAGAAGGAACTCGCGAACTGGCCGGCCGACCAGCCCGGGCATGGGGACGCGATCCGCTACATCGAGGCGATCACTGCGGTCCAGGAACAGATCTGGGACCGCACGCCGCCCAGCGAGTTCGCGCGCGACCGGCGCCAGAAGATGGTCATCGAGTTCATCCTCTCCGGGACCAGCGCGCTGATCGCGGTCGGCAGCTTCGAGATGGACGAGACGGAGGGCGAGGTGCGCGTGCTGCGACGCGATCCACTCGTCGTACTCGAGCCATCGCGAACCTACGCGGGACGCAACATGCGTCTCATCGCGGCCGACTCGTTCCACGTCGGCGAGGCGGAACTCGGGCCCCTGCTCGAAGCGATGCCGCTGCTGCGCGATGGAATCCCGAGGTAGTTGCATCCCACTCGCGCAGCCCCGAAGCCCTGCTGGTTTCTGGTTTCGTCCCGCGCTGGATCGACCAGTTGATATACTGCGGTGCCCCTCGCCATGCGGAGCCGCCGATGCTGCGCCCTCCTCCCCGCTCCTTCCGCACGCTCGGAGTTGCGCTTCCGTTGCTCCTTCCGCTGCTCGGATTCGGTTCCTGCCAGCTCGGCGTCATCGCAGTCGACCTTCCTACACTTTCGGGTGAGTTTCCGGTTCAGATCGCGTTGGCGCCGGGAACCGATCCGGCCGCCGCGACCGTCGCACTCGACGGCGCCGACGTGACGAAGCGCTTCGCCGCGGGCGGAGCCGGTCTCGTCGGTTCGATCCCGGTGCCCGCCCCCGGCCCGCACCGCATCCAGGTGACGCGCCCCGTCACGTTGCTCCCGGGCCTCTCGATCCCGCTCACCGCGGGCCGGGACTTCCGTGCGCCCGAGCCGGCGCCCGCCCTGCTGTGGGCGGAACCAGCGGCCGGCGCCAGCGACGTGCCCCGCACGGCGTGGCTGCGTCTTCGCCTGGCGACACCTCTCAGCAACGGCGTGCTCGCCGGCTTCGGCTTCGCGCTCGAGTGCAACGGCGCGCGCGTCGCGCGCCGCGCGCACGCACTCGCCGATGGCACGCTGATCCTGAACCCGTCGCGCGAGCTTCCGGCCGGCGGGAGTTGTCGCGTGGTCTGGCGCGGCGACGACGGCGCCGTGGCGGAGAGCTCTTTCCAGGTCGCGGCCGACGCGACCGGCGCGTCCGCCATTGCGCTCTACGACCGTCGCGACCCGCTCGCGCTCGCGCCCTTCCCCGACGACTACTACACGGTCGCCGATTCCGCGAAACCGAGCGGTGTCCGACTCGAGCTCCCCGTGCCGCCCTTTGCGGAGCCGTTCCAGGCGCATGCCTTCGAAGCGCTGGTCGCGCAGACCCTAGGCGTCGACGGCTGGAGTCGCATGGCGCACATCGCGCTCGCTTTCTCGCATCCTCTCGATCCCTCGGCATTGCCCGCCGACGAATCCGCGTCGCAGGATCCCTTCGCGCCGATCGCGCTGATCGACGTCGACCCCGCGAGCCCCGCTTTCGGCGAGCGGATTGCGTATCGCATCCTGCTGCGCAGCGACGCAGCGCCGGACGGCAGTTTCGACCACACAGCGCTGCTGTTCCCGAGCATCGACCTGCGCGAGCACGGCCGCTACGTGGTCGTCGTCACGCGACGCGCCTTCGCGGCCGGTGAACCGGGGCGACCGCTGGGTCCGTCCCCGTTCTTTGCGAGCGTCCTCGCGTCGCCCGTCGGTCGCGACGCGCCCGAGGTCGTGCAGCTGCGCGAAACGATCGAGCCCGCACTCGCGGCGGTTGCGGCGCTCGCCGAGGTTCCGATCCCCGCCGAGGACATCGCGCTCGCCGTGCAGCTCTCGATCCGCACGCAGCCCGGCGTCGAAGACAGCGTGTACTTCAAGGAGCGGGCGCTTGCGGCAGCGCCGCCGGAACTCGTGCTGCCCACGCCCGCGGCCCCCTGCCCGAACCCCACCGAGTTCTGCATCCAACTGGTGCCCACGCGCGGGCTCGAGATCCGCGGCCGGGTACGATTGCCGGAGTATCGGAACCCGGCTTCGCAGGTCCTCGAACGCGACGCGAACGGGATTCCCGTCCAAACGGGTACGAACGAAGTGCCGTTCATGATGACGCTGCCGCTGGAAGCGCTCGACGGCCCGGTGCCGATCGTGATGTACCAGCACGGCAACCCGGGCGGTCCGATCGAGGCCACACGCGACAGCGGCACCGGCTATCTCGACGACGCGGGCTTCGCCGTCGCCGGCATCCAGGACACGCTGAACCGCCAGATCGGACAGGACGCCGCACTGCAAATCACCGTGATCCTCTTCTCGCTGGTGCAGTGGCAGCAGCTTCCCGACTATTGGAACCAGACCGGCGCCGACATGATCGGTTTCCTGCGCGCGATCCAGGGCATGGGCTCGCTCGATCTGCTGCATCGCGATGCGCTGGGACAGCCCGCCATCGGTCCCGACGGCATCCCGGAGATCGACACCAGCCGCATTCTCTACCACGGGATCAGCGAGGGCGGAAACAACGCGCAGCGCTTCCTGCCCTTTGCGCCCGAGATCATCGCGGCGACCCCGACGGTGGGCGGCGCGCGTCTCGGGGAGACGCTGATCCACCAGTCGGGCGACACGCTGCTCGCGCAGATCGGCCCCACCATGCCCGAGTTGCGACCGGTGGATCTGTGGGCGGGGCTCACGCTCTTCCAACTCGGCTTCGATCCGCAGGATGGACACACATTCCTGCGTCATCTCTATCGCGAGCCGCTGCTGCCGTTCGCCGGTTCCAGCGACGTGACGCCGCCGTCCGCCTTGTTTACCGAGGGCGTCGGCGACTCGCTGGTGCCGAACAGCGCGAGCCGCGCAATGGCAGCCGAACTCGGCATCCCGCACGTGCGGCCGATCGCGCGCAACGTTCCGGCACTCGTGCAGGTGGACGCTCCGCTGGCGGAGAATCTCGCCCCCGGACTCACCAGCGGGTACTTCCAGTACGACCCGGAGACCACGCCGTACTGCGTCACGCGCCCGCAGCCTGAGGGACACTACTGCCCGCAGAGCGCCACCGAGGCGCAGGCGCAGCGCCGGCACTTCCTCGAGTCCGCGCTCGGCGGCGCGGCCGAGATCGTCTCGCCGTTCTGACGTGAGCGAAGCGCTCGCCGCCGCATTCCCGTCCGGCCGCTGGCGCGGACGCTTCGTCTGGTGCGAAGCGCCGCGCATCGGGGCGGAGCCGGGCGCAGCAATGGGACGCGTGGCGGCGCAGGACTCGGTCACCGCGTGCTTCCGGCGCCGCCTCGACCTCGCGAGCGTCCCCGCATGCGCCCCGGCGCGCGTCAGCGCCGATTCGCGCTACGCGCTCTTCGTGAACGGCATCGAGGTCTCGCGCGGCCCGGTGCGCGCGAACGGCCGGCGCCTCCACTACGACGTCATCGACCTGGCGCCGCTGCTGCGACCGGGCCGCAACGCGATCGCCGCGCTGGTGCGCTTCTTCGGACGCGCGAACCCGTGGTGGGCGCCGGTACCCGCGAGCTTCGAACTGGGCGCGGGCGGCTTCCTGTTCGAAGCAAAGCTGGGCGACGCGTGGCTCGTCTCCGATGCGGAGTGGTGCGCGCTGCGCGCGGACGCCTGGCAGGCGCTCGCCGCGGGCGGCGTCGGCGGCATGCCGATCGAACTCTTCGACGCGCGCGAACTCCCCGCAGACTGGCGGCACACCGATTTCGACGACTCGGCGTGGCAGCCGGCGCGCGTCCTCGCGGCCAACCACCTCGGCTTCGGCGGTCGGCACGAGCCGCCGATCGCGCCCTACGGCGCGCTGCGCCCGCGACCGATCGCGCTGCTCGCGGGCGTGCATCGCGAAGGCACACCGGCACGCGTGGCGCGTGCCGCCGCGCGAGCGCCGCAAGACGATCCCGTCGCAACGGTGCTCGGCGACATGCAGGACTCGCAGGCCGACGAAGCGGTCGCGCTGCGCTGGCCGCTCGTGCTCGCGTGCGACGGGGCGGCTCCGCACGTCGTCACGATCGACTTCGGCGAGATCGTGTCCGGCACCGTGACGCTCGACCTCGAAGCAGCGGCTGGCGCGCGCATCGACGTCGCCGCCGCGGAATTCGCGGGCGCCGACGGACGGCTCGATCCCGACGACGAGCGCGCGGGCTTCCGCTATCTGGCGCGCGGTTGCGACGACCGCTTCGAGACCTTCCAGCCGCT
>Ga0102851_10000212_pt1 | contig 26373 bp, 21 predicted proteins | sample Mud3Dept3metaG_FD_79558 | JGI IMG/M metagenome (GOLD analysis project Ga0102851, IMG submission 79558) | Freshwater wetland microbial communities from Ohio, USA, analyzing the effect of biotic and abiotic controls - Mud 3 Core 4 Depth 3... | ecosystem: Environmental > Aquatic > Freshwater >... | reverse complement strand
TCGACGCTGTGGTCCTCGTCCACCTCGGTGTGTGCGGCGCGAAAGGTCGCGACCTCGATGATCTCCATGCCGAAGCGCACGTGCGCCAGGTGGAAGCGGCGGCCGATCAGGCGGGAGTTGCGGAAGATCTTCCGCACTTCCTCCGGGTGTGCATCGGTCGCGACGTCGAAATCCTTGGGGCTCAGGCCCAGCAGCAGGTCGCGCACCGCGCCGCCGACCAGGAAGGCTTGGAAGCCGGCGTCCTTCAGGCGATAGAGCACCCTCAGGGCATTCGGAGAGATGTTGGCGCGCGAGATCGGGTGCTCGGCGCGCGGGACGATCACGGGCTGCGGGTAGCCGGACGGGTTGTCGTTATCGTTAGGGGTCAATGAAGCGGCTTCCGCTGGACCGGCCAAAATGGCTGCGTATAATACGCGCCCTCTTGCGGGCTCCGACAGCCTGCCATTTTCGGGGCGCGCTCCCATCGTCTAGAGGCCCAGGACACAGCCCTCTCAAGGCTGGTACGAGGGTTCGAATCCCTCTGGGAGCGCCATTAATCAAAGACTTAGCTTGGCGGCTGCGCCCTGGCACGGAAATCGTAGGGAAGATGGCGCGGCGAACTTCGCCTGATTCCGGGCTTCATTCCCCCGTTCAGCAGGAACCGCTGGGCAGTGCATCCACAATGTCACTCCTCGCGCTGCCCTGCGCGGAACCGGCGCACCTTGTCCGTGTTGCCGCAGGTCTTCATGCTGCACCAGTGGCGTAACCCGTTCCTGCTGCTGTCGAAGAAGAACCAGCCACAGCTGTCGCCCGGGCACTCGCGCACGCGGGCGAGTCGGGCCGGATCCGTGAGCAGTTCTACCGCCGACAGCACGACCGTGTGAAACGCGCACTCCCACGGCGGCACGGACGTCCTCCACTCGTAGCGTGCGCTGGCGGTGGTCACGCGGATCTCGCGCGCGGCGTTCGCACGCTGCCAGTGATGATTCAATGCCTGCAGCGATGCGCTGTTCACTGCGGTGTCGTCGAGTATCGCCCGCAGCAGGCCCCGCCACTCGTTCCGGAATGTCCGGAGCTGTCGCATGAACTGCGCCGCGGCCGGCCGCGATATCGCCACCTTCGCGGACGGCAGCCGAGCTGCCCGCGTCCAGGTGAGCCAGTCCTCGAACCCCGGCAGCAGTTCCTCGACTTGCGGCGCATGCCAGTTCTCGGCGGTGTTCAGGAAATCGAGCGCGACGACGCCGCCGACGAAGGACTCGGGGCCGTAATGCCGTCCGGTTTGGTCGTCAGACTGAGTAACCATTGAACGAATGTTGACAGGTTACGCGCCGGCGGTCCAGTATCGTAACCGTCCAATGTATGTTTACAGGTTACCGGAGCGTGCAATGAAAACCCAGACCCTGGCGTCGAGCCTCATGCTGGCCGGCCTGACTCGTGGCCTCTGGATGGGGGCGCCGGTCGAACGATCCCTAGAGCGCCGCGGCACCCTGGCGGACGCCGCAAGCTGGCGCACCGCTTTGCAATCCGACGCCGAGATGCCTGGCATCACCCGTGAGGATCACGCGACCGACTCGGCGCGAACGGGATCGGATCGCAGCTGACGGGTCCCTCGGCGGAACTCGAGCCGCCCTGCGGCCCCTCGCGTACGTTGACTCGCTGTCCCAGCTTCGCTGCGGCCCGGCCGGCACTTCAGTGTGCCGGCGGGCGCGAGGCCGCAGAACATGCATCCGTCACGCCTCGCCGGACAAGGCTTAACCCGCCAACGCGCTCCCGATTCCGGTGCGTGCGAATCGAGTCCAGTCCTTCAAGACGTTGGCAACCTCTCCTGCCCGCCCGCTGCAGCACCGCGATGCATTGGCGGCGTTCTGTGTGGTCCGAGGCGATCCAAAGCCTCACCGTCGGCTCTGCATGGGATCGCGCGACGAACGTGGGGCCGATGATCAGGCCGCGCTCGGCGTGCTCGAACCCGGGCAGGCATTGGCCGAAATGGCGCGTCCGGTCGCGGGTGACCCATGCCTGTGGACCCCGGGCGTGAAGTACGGTGTCCGCCGGGGACGCTGCACGCACATGACGGAATTCGTTGGCCCAGTCTTACGGTGATGCGCATCGAAAGGCTGAACCAGGCCGTCGCGACCGAGTTCGTGGAGCAGACCGACGCCTGGCCTGCGCACGCCATCGCCGATGGGGAGGCGCACTGCGTGCGCTTCGCGGCGCCGGACCGCGCGGACGAAGAGCGCGTGCCCGTGTTGGACTACTGACCGAACTTGTCCGAGGCGAATCCCTCGTCGAGGATCGAGTCCGCTTCCGTGGTGACGTACTCGGCGCCAGTCCCGGTGATTGAGCATTCCGCGCCGTGCCACCACTGCGCCTTGTTGTGCGCGACGCCGCCGCCGGCCTTGCCGACGCTCGTGGCCTCACCCGTGTACACCCGCGTGGTCTCGATTCCGTGACAGACCACGACGATCTCCGCGACCCCACAATCCCCGCCCTTTGGCGTAAACCGGAACTCCGCGCCCGGATTCTGCAGGCTGAACGATTGGGTCAAGGTCAACTCGTCGGACCAGCATTCCTTCGTCTCGCCCGTGAGGTGGTCGAGTTGGAAGTACTCTGCAATCGCGGCGCCGCGGGACGACAGCAAGGCGAACACAAACACGAGGGTATTGTCATCGTCGTAGGCCGCTGTCAGCTGCTTCTGCCACATTTTTGTCAGCGGTCCGGTAGTTCCGGCTACGGCTGCATGACAGATCAACGCGGCGAGCGCCAATGCCGTGAACTTCGGTTTCATCTTGTTCCCCACCGTTGTAGTAATCGTCTGCGTCGATCGATCCACGCCCGCGCGCAGCGCCGAGCGCCCCCTCGCGGCATCGTGACACCGGGCTTCGGCCCGGTAAAGTCAAGACGCATTGCGGTCCGCAATATGTCAAAGACCACGCCGGAAGGCTGGGTGTTCGCGGGCGAGCCATAGTCGACTCGTTCGAGATGTCGTCTTCGGCTGGCTGGGCCGTCGTGCCGCCGGCGAGTCATCACACGGCCTCGGCCGGGAGCGGACCTTGACCGCGTGCGACGTGCTGGCGTTCCTGAAACTCGGTCGACGCTACGGCAGCGTCCAGAGCACCGCGACATGCTGAAATTGCCGGGCCGCGTAGAGGCGCACGTGGCCGACGAGCTGCTTGAACGCGTTGCCGTCAGTGAGAAAAGTCGAGTCCGCGTGTGAGAGTGTTGGCAGCTCCGTGAATGTGTTGAGTGTCGGCCAGAGCACGGGTACCCAGCTGCTCGACGTTATTAGGGTTCCAACAACCCTGCCGTCCTCGAGAACCCGGCCTGCACGACTCCACGTGCCACCGCGCTTCACGAGATGAAGCGGCGGTAAAGCGTAAGGTGGATCCCAGACCGCTCCGTCGATGTTTTCGTTGCCTATCCCGCACGGATAGGGTTCGCAGATATTCACGGCGAGCCGACCGCCTGAGTTCATGGAGGTCACGGTGTAGGCGGCCGGCACTTGCACGATGCGAGTGACGATCCACTGGCTGTTGCTGCGCGTCCAGCGTACGAGCCAACGCCCGGATGCGTCCAGCAGAGTTCCGAGGACGTCCGCTCCCTGAAACCACATTGCCTCACCGCCGAAACCATCCTCCAGCACCGGGAGTTCCACGGCGGAGTCATACGCCGAGGTCCAGTAGATCGGCCTATCGGGGCGGACGCCTTCACCCGAGCGCAGGCCGACCATCTCATCGAGTTCGCTCAGGTCGCTTGGCCGATCATTCGGTGCGACCTCGATCGTGTCGCTGGCGCTCGTAATTACGAACTGATGGTAAGTACCGTCCTTGAATTCGCTTCGCACGAGCACGGTTCCGGCGTCGTTCACCAGGAATGCCTCACTATTCTTGGCCGTCGGGAGCAACGGCCGCAGGTCCTCGGCCTGCCAGGGACTCTCCGCGGAGGCCCGGCGCCAACGCGCTGCAAAGTACCAGTACTGGTCGCCCGTCCAGTCGATGCTGCCTACGATGGCGGTGCCCTGTTCGTTGATGGCTGTCGCCATGGCCTGGGCGGCGCCGGAAGGCATGACGAGTTGCTCAATACGTATGCCGCTTCCCGTGCTCCCACCAACCTTGGCGGCCATTCCGATGGATGGCATCGCAAGTGCAGCCATGACGAGGAGCATTGAAGAAGTTGACCGCGCGTTTTGCATGGCGTCCTCCTTTCGCTGCGCTGAATGAGGCATCGAGGAAACTCGGGGCACTTCAGTCCGTGCACTCCACGGTGTTGTCATAGAACGTGCCAGACTGGTCGCGACCGCCGAAGTAGACGCGCGTCGGTGGAAGCGTGTCGTCCGCCGCCATCTTCACGCCGAGGTGGATCACAGCGTCCGTGCCGCCAGTGGGGTTCTGGCAGGTTCCCGGACTCGACGTAGCCCAGGTCCCCGATCGTCCATCGGCGTTGAACTGAAATCGATAGGTGGCGGAGTTGCCGAGTCCCCCTTCGAGCCATCCACCGGCTACGATCAGGTTCGTTCCTGTCCACGCCATGCTGTGCCCCGCCAGGCACGGGCCGCGGTTGCCGACGGAAACCGCCACCCAATCCGCACCCGTCCACACGAACATGTCGCACAGGACATTGGACAGGTCCGTCCCGCCGAACAGCACGACTCCCACACCCGGAACGAACGCGGCCGCCGCGCCCTCGCGTGGTGACGGCTTGTGCTGCGGACTCAGCTTGGCCCACCGGCGCGTCGCCGCATTGAACGTGTACGTGTCGTCGAAGTTGGCCGATGGTCTGACCCTGTAGTAAAGACTGCTTCCACCAAAGAGAAGGTGCAGGCCTGTCGTGGGGTCATACGCCATCGTCGGGGCTTCGCGGCCGGACGGGCAGGGCCGGGCCGCGGTGCAACTGACCTTCGACCACGCGTTCGCCGCTTCGTCGTACGTCCACGTCTCGTTGATAAGGCCGGTCCCCGTGCTCCCATCCTCGAGGACACAAGTACCGCCACCGCAAGACCAACCGGCCAGCATGCGCGGACCAGGCCTCGATTTGCCATTTGGGGTGACTCGCGCCCAGGCGTTGCTGCCGGTCTGGTAATACCAGAGGTCGTCAAGTACTGGCACAATCCCGTCGTCATCGCCCCCGTAGAGGTACAGGCGGTTCGCGTCTGCACCGGATGCGCCGTTGCCCGTGAACATGTGCCCCACGCGAGCAGGTGGCGTGCCCGTGGACTGCGCGGCCACAGGATCGGATCTGTCCGCTCCACTCGCGACATGCGTGAAACCTGCGATTCCGACCACCAGGCAGGTGGCTGTTGCCAGGACGATGGACGCTCTCATTGGCTTGTCCCCCGCGTAAAGGCCCGCCGGAACGCTTGAGTTTCGATGGCGGCAGCCGGTTCTGACGACATCGCCGCCGACGGCGCGCCCGGCGGAAAGAGCACCCCGTCGCTAGTTAGGTGGTCGGGTCGGAACAGATCGTGACAGGCGACAGTGAACCGGTCAGCGCCAGTCACCGGCGGCGATGAAGCCTGCCCAATACAGCGGGTGCGTGCTCACGCCGCGTGCGCGCCTCTGCCGCAAGGCCTCGAGGCTCGCGTCGTGCACCGCGTCGATCGTGGGTTGCCTGTCGGCAAAGCGATATCGATACAACGACGCCATCCACGCGCGCGTCGCCTCGTCCTCGACCGGCCACAGGCTCATGATCACCGTGTGTGCACCGGCGAGTTGGAATGCCCGTCTGAGCCCGAAGACACCCTCCCCCGCACGGACTTCGCCGAGCCCGGTGTCGCAGGCCGAAAGCACCGCCCATTGTGTGCCGCGCAGGTCGAGCATCGAAATCTCGTCTGCGGTGAGGACGCCGTCCTCCTCGTCAGGACCCGCCTCCTGGCGGCGGTTGGCACCAGCCATGGCCAAGCCCGAGAGCAGAAGCGGATCTTCCCTGGTCGCCATCGAGACGCTCGATGCCGATCCCCGCTTCGCCGACGCTGGATCGAGTGCCGATCCGCAAGGCCCGCCGAGAAAGAATCCGTGGGTCGCGAGGTGCAACACCTGATGACCAGAGGCTTGCGCCTTGAAAGCCGTCTCTCTCGCGTTCGCCGCCGAAAGCGACAGGACCCCGGCAATCGCGGGCTGCCCTGCCGGAAGGGGTGATGTCAGTCCGCTGCGCGTCCAAAGATCGACGATCGTTCGTGCCTCCTCTGCCGACGCGGGAAGGTCATGGAATCGCATCGACTGAAACCAGCCGCAGGCCGAGTGCTGTCCCCGATAGACGCCGGCCGCTGCCGCAGGCGCTCGAGGCATGGCTGACTGCGGGCTGGGCCGTTCCGACGTCAGCGCCGTACGATCACCAAAGTCCGGGTTGCTCAAGGCCAAAAGTCCGGCGTTCGCGCCGGAGTCGCCTGTCCGCGTGAGCAAGTCACGCTCAGCGGAGAGATACCCGATCACCGGGCCCTGCTCGATGAGGTATGCATCTTCGCCGGCGGGCAGCGCCGCGAAATCCACGAGGTTGAGCGAACCATCCGGGACCACGAACACACGTTGTACGTCTCCCATGCGAGCCACAGCGGGATCCCAGATCGTTCGTCGCAATTCCACGCCCAGGGATCGCAGTGCAGAGGCAGCGGTCGAGGAGGACCTGCCCGCCGCACGCGCTTCCTGACCGATCGCTTCGCGCCACCGGGCGACGAGGGCATCCACGGTGGCTGCGTCGCCGATCGGGACGATCGCAGGTTCCCGATCGCGTGCGCGAAGGACAAAGGCGGCGTAACTCGGGTGCGTGACCTGGAGGGGTTCCGGGGCCAACCCGGCGGGAGTCACCAGGTTCAGCCGGCCGAAGCGCACGAACGCGACGACGGCGCTCCGGTCGGGCAAGGCTCGGACGACATCTTCGAGGCCCGCCTGCTCTTGCTCCAGCGCCTGTCGGTACTCCTCGCTGCGCGCCGCGAACGCTCTCTCCGCTCGGTCCCTCGTAACGCGGGCTGCGTGGACCTTTGTGTTGAACGCGGCAACGTCGTCCTGGCCGGGTCCGGTCACGACCATTCTCGAAAGTCGCTCGCGCGCTACGTTCATTTCGTCAGCCAGGCGTGCCAGGTCCGAATCGGGCGGCGCAGCCGCTACCCGGTGGCGACGGACCATTTCGTCGAGGACGAGGGCGCGCGACCTGACGACCTGGTCCCACGCCGAGCCGGCGGCCTCCCCGCCATCAGTCCGGTCTTCCGCGGCCAGCGTCATCAGGAGGTCGATCCCGGACTCACGTGCGGCCGCATATGAGAGGGCCTCGCTCTGCGATGCGACCTGCACCGTCAGCCGCAAGTGCTCCCGCGAAATTGTTTCGCCGCGCACCGCCAGGCCGCCCGCTGCCGCTTTCGCGCCGCTCTCTGCCAGCAGCCTGGCGTGCATCAGCTCCTGCCGAGCCGTTCGTGGACCGAACGATGGCTGCAACTTCTCCTGCAGGGTGAGCGCTCGCTCCGATTGACGCACTGCTTCGGCCAGCCTGCCCAGCCCACGGTTCGCAACGGCTTGAGCAGTCAGGGCACGGATCATCTGGTAATTGTCTGGATCCACGGACGCCTGCAGGATCGCCAGGGCGCGACCCGCTGCGTCCGCCGCTTCGGCGTACTTGCCCTGCGGTTCGTAGGCGCCATCGGCAAGGTTCGTCAGTCCTTCGGCCACTTTCAAGTTCTCAGGGCCGGCGCTCTGGCTGAAGATCTCAAGGGATCGTTTCAGGAGTCCTTCGGCCTCTGCGTATCGACGCATTCTCTGCAGCGCGACGGCCCAGTTGTTCAGGTAAAGCGCAAGATCGAAACCTTGGGAGCCCTGTCTGGCTTCAATGCTCCGTACCGCTTTGCCCCAGTTCTCCGCTGCGCTCGTGTAGTCGCCGATTCCGTAGCGCACCTTGGCGACGCCGTCCCACGCGTCAGCCATGCGAGGATCGTTCGGCCCGTACTCGCGCGAGTAGATTGCGAGTACCTGGTCCACCAGCGGGCCAGCGGCCTTGTAGTCACCCGTCTCCATCAGGAAGTCGATGATGAACAGGTACTTGCTGGCCACAAACACCGAGCCGCTGATGGCCGGGTCACTGAGGAGCGAAGCGGCGCGATCGAAGCTCGCCTTGGCCTCCGTAAACTGCCCGTCCATGTACAAGGCCTGCCCGAGCGTCGTCAGGGCGTTGGCGATCTGAGGATTGCCGGGACCGAGCGCTTGTTCGAACAGCTGTACTGATCGTCGCGCCTCCGCCTGGGCCCTTGGGAGGTCCTCTTCCAACGTATGGAGATTCGCGAGGACCTGCAGAGTCCTGGCGTATTCCGGCGACGGGGCGCCGAACGCCGACTCCTGTTCCGCCAGTGCACGCGCGAACCAGGTCTTCGCCGGACCGAATTCGTCCGCCAGGTAGTGCGTCCTGCCGAGGAAGTACGCGACCAGCGACGCGTCGCGCGCACCCGGCGCGCCGGATGCCTCCAGGATCCGGAGTGACCGCTCGAGCGTCCGCCGGGCGTTGCCGAAGTCATTTCTATCCGTGTAGACCTGTCCGACGAGCGCGAGGCTCCGCGCCGTTTCGAGGGACACCGGGCCCAGCACTGACTCCTTGACTGCGAGCACGCGCAGCGCGCGCTCCAGATTGTCGTCGCGGCCCGGGTTGAGCAGCCGGGAGAGCTGTACCTGGCGCTCCTCTACCATCGCCTGGACCAGCGGACTGGCACCTCCCGCGGCCTCGAGGTCCGAGAGCGCATCACGCAGGGCTGCGTCCGCCTCGGTGAACTTCCACTCGCGGATCAGCGTGTCGGCGCGGGCGAAGAAGGGCCCGTCGGGCGACATGCCGGTGAGATCGGCCGCCACCGATTGCTGGCCCGCCGCCAGCGCGAGGAACGTCACGAGGAACCGCCCCCGGCGCAACGTCCACGCCACAGTCGTGGTCTTCATCGGCTCGTCTTGTCTCTTCCGCAGCTACGTTTCGGGCAAGCGCTTCAGTTCCGCAGAGAGACGTCTGGCCTCGCGCGCCAGGTCGCCGCCTCCGTCGATCACCGCATCGAGCGCAGACCGGGCGCGTTCGACCTCCCCGAGCCCGATGCAGGCCTTGGCGAGATAGAAGCGCGCTTCCTCGACAAAGGGCGTGTCCCCTTGGGAGATTACGCCCTCGAAACCCGCTTTCGCCGCAGCGTATCTGTGCTCCATCAGCTCCGAGGCTGCAAGGAAGAACGCGACGTCCGTGCGGCTGGGATCCTCGGCCGCGGCTTGACGAAGGGTCGGTGTTGCAGCTCCGAAGTTCCCGGCGCCGTACTGCTGCATCCCTTGCTCGAACAGCTGGTCCGCCTCATCGCCCAACCCCCGGAATGTCCTTTCCGCATACAGCGGCGGCGCGACCCGCGCAAGTCTCGCCAGCACCTCCGAGCGGCGAGGTTCCGCCGGGCGGGAGGTCCGTCGCTCCGGCCGCGGTTGCTCGGCGGTGGCGACATCGGCTGGTGATGCAACCTCGGCCTTCGGCGCAATGGCTCCAGGTCGGACCACGGGTGCACGCGCTACAGGCTCCTCACGCCGACCCGGGACCAGGAGGAGGGCGACGACGGCAGCCGAAGCCGCAATTGCCGCGACTCCAACCCAGGCCCAGCGGTGGCGCCACCGCGCATGAGCGGCAGTCGCCGGCTGCGATGGGACCAATGCCGATGAGGAAAGGTCGCCAAGGGCTGCCTGCACGGACTGCAAGTCGCGCAATTCACGGAAGCAGCGTTCGCACTCGAAGTAATGCAGCTCGTAGGCTTCCTGGACCTGCGCGCTCAGGTCTCCGCGCAGGTATCTCTCGGCGATTTCGCCGGCAGCCACTTTGCGACAATCCATCGACATGGGTCTCACAATAGTGGTCACCGGCCCCGATTTCGTGACACGAAGTCCAGCCATTCCCTGACCCGCTTCAGCGCCCGGCTCTTCTGCTGCCGTATTGCCTCCGGGGAGCCGCCGATCCGGCCGGCGATTTCCGCCGGCTTCAGCCCCTCGAGGAGGCTCATGCTCAGGATCCCCCGGTCCGTCTCGGAGAGCCTCTCGAGGCACCGGCGAACCTGGTCCAGTTCGATGTCCCTCTCGCGCGAATCCGTGGTGTCGGCCGTCGGCAGTTCCTCGTCCATCACCTCCATGCGCGGCACCCTCGCGAGGCTCCTCAGGCGGTTGTTGACCACGTTGACGGTCGTGCCGTGAACGAAGCCTCCGAGGCGTGTGAGGTCCCTGACGGAACCCGCGCGCAGCGCGGTGATCGTCGCCATCATTACGTCGTCGGCGACTTCCCGCGCGGCTTCATGGTCCCTCATGCGCGCAGATGCCATGGCCAGGACGCGTCCGAGGTATTTCTGGACCAGGTGGTTCTCCGCGGAGCGGTCACCCTGCAGTATCCGCGCGGCCAGGGACTGGTCATCCGCGGTCGCACGCAATTCGATCGCCTCGGCCATCCGCTCGCTTTCGTTGTCGCGATCCGTACCCTCCATGGCTCGAATCTACCGCGAATGGCCATGACCGAACACTCGGGATCCACCGTGTCGAGCGTCCGCGCGGCGCCGGGCCCGGACGCGGTGCTGTGATTTGCCGCTCATGAACGCGGCGATCGCCCGAATGGGATGGCCGGGTTTCGCAGCTGAACGTCGATCTGTTGACGAGCGAGGGACACCACAGCGTCCCGGTGTTCAGATTCATCACTCTTGGAGCGCCAATTTCCGGCGCACGGCCTCACGACCGGCCCTCCATCACCTCCGGCAGCGCGGCCGCGTGCAATGACGACGTCCGCCCACGGCAGCGGCTCATCCCGCGTGTAGGCCTCGAGCTCCGCCACGTGCCGCTCCACCGCCGCCCGATCTCCGTCACGCAGGCTCACCTCGATCGCACAGAAATAGAACTCGAGGTAGTTGTGGCTCACACAGACATGTGCGAGCAGATGCTCGCCCTCCCGCAGCAGGGCCATTCCCTGAGCGCGGGTCGCTGGCTTCGCGCGCCGCCACGGCCACCTGCGCGCATGTCTCGAGTCCGGGCACGAACTCGCCGACGTACTGATGCGTCACGGAGACAATCGGGAGGTACGCGAGGCGCAGGCCCGCCAGCCCGTTCAACTGGCGCCTGACGGCACGCGTGCTGGACGCACAAGGCCTTGCGGATGAAGCGCGCCGCGCCGTCGCCTGATGCGTACCGCCGAGTCTCTTCAATGCCAGGGAGTCTCAGCGATGCAGGAACCGCCTGATCGCCTCGAACTGGCTCGAGCCATCGAGGCCGGCTTCCGCCATGACGGCCTCGCCGCGCCCGCTTGCAAGGAAGTGCCCATGCTGGAACGGATGCATCGTGAACTGGCGCCCGCGTGCGGAGCGGATCCAACGGTACATCGTCGGCAGCGTGAACCCGGTGATGCCCATGGCCCGCTCGGCGGCGGCCGCCGGGAAGACCCGCTCCTGCTCGGCGTCGGACAGCAGGTCGAATAGCTCGGCGCTTGCCACGTAATAGACGTCGAGGTCGATACCGGCGCGTTCGAGCAGCGGCAGGGCCTGCTGCACGAACGCGTAGGTGACGCCGCTCTCCTGCAGGACGACGACACCGCCCCCCTGTCCCCGGGCCGCCCGCAGCCGGTAGACACCGCTGGCTGCTGCCTCCGAGGGGCAAAGGCCAAGCCCGGCTCGATCCGGCACGTTCTCCGCCGGTCGCGTGACGAAGGGCGCGATGACCGCGGGCCGCGTCGCAAGCGCTGCGGCGACCAGCGTCCAGATCTCGCGCGGCTCCCAGGGCGTCAGCGTCACGACCGTTCCCTTCGGGAAGTTCTCCTGCAGCAACTGCAGCGCCTGGGGATCTGCGTGCGTCGGGCCGTCTTCGCCGGTCGTCAGCCCGGCGTGCGCACAGATCACGATCATCGGCTTGAACGCGTCGCCGAAGACGGCCTGCCGGGCCTGGTTGCCGATGGCGTGCAGTCGCGCGCCGATGTGCGCCAGGGGCGCCAGGAAGGCTCCGTAGGACGAGACCACCCCGATGTGGTGTCCGAACGTCGAGATCCCCGAGAGGATGCCGGCGGCGCCGTCCTCGCAGATGCCGCCGAGCGACAGAGTTCGCGACCCCGGGTTGCCCTGGACGTTGAAGAACCCGCGCGGAAACGGGTCACCGATCAGGTTGACGCTGGTCGATCCGAGCAAGTCGGCCGCGGCGGTCAGCAGCGCGCCGCCGCTGCGGATGTTGTACTGCTTGAGGGCCAGCGCCAGTTCCCCGCGCAAGGTGGCACTGGCACCGGGCTTGGTCATCATCTCCCCACCGGCCCCGCCGAGCACTTCGCGGGCCACCTCGTACACGGCCTCCACTTGCGGCGCATCGCTGCGCCTGCCGCGCGTGAGGTGCGCCAGGCCTTCGCGCGATCGTGTCAGCCGCTCAGCAAGGTAGTGGGTGACGGCCAGGTCCTTCTCGAGCTTCCCGCGCACCACCAGCAGGGCGTCCCACGCACATTTCTCGATCACCGTGCTGTCCTGCCCACCCTGGCAGGCCTGCGCGTCGAGCGGGCAGCGTGGCAGGTCGGCGCCGGCCCTTTCGACCAGCGGTGCGACGGCTCCGAAGAAGGCGTCTGCGCAGAGCTTGTGACCGGCGCCGTGTGAGGCGCTGCCCTCGATTCCGTACTGCCAGCCCTTCGTCGTGCGATACACGATGGCCGTGGGCTGCGAGTTCCCCATGCCGAGCGCCACGCGTTGAGCCGCCAGTATCTGGTTGAAATCGAAACCGCCCGGGACGTAGATGACGTTCCAGTCATGGAGGTAGGCAAGCTCGAGCGGATTCCACTGGACGTAGTCACCGGGCCGGTCGCCGTCGCGGCAGACCCGGTTGGAATCGATCGACGCCTGGTTCCAGTCGACGTGCAGGATCGCATTGCCGAGCGAGGCCGTCCCGGCGGCGGCGAGCGCCTCCGCGACGCGACCCGGCGTGAGCCCGCCCTCGCCCTCCACGATGTGCACCTTCGGCGCGTCCCGGCCGAAGCAGTCGGCCGCTGCGAATGCGAGCCCGAGCGAGGAAGCCACTCCGACGCCCGAGGCCCCGGTCGCGAGTCGGAGGAACGGCGTGGCCGGCGTCGGATGCCCGTCGAGCGCCTTCGACCGGAACTGCCGGAAGAGCGGCGTCGTCCTGGTCGGGTTCTGGCGAAAACCGAGCAGGTCTTCGAGCCTCAGCTGCCTGCGCAGGTCGCCGGGCAGCAGCTCCGGCGCGGCGATCCGCGCGATCTCGTTGCGCAACGCCCAGAGGGCGTAGAGGCCGAGCGCCTTGTGGCCTGCCGCGTAGGAAATGATGTCCGCATCATCGCGGTCGGGGTCCGCGAGATCGTAGTTCATGGTGTGGAACAGCAGCGCCTGCACGAACCGGCCCGAGGAGATCGAGCCACCGGGATGCCCGGACATCGGTACGTAGTTGTAGAGCAGCGCACACAACGACCGGTACACCAGGTCGAAGCTCTCGAGCTTCTCGAGGACGTCGGGGGTGATCGCGTCTGCGCTGTCCTCGAGGAGATCCCGCGCGTCGACGTATACGCCGCGGCGAGGCCCGAACGTCAGTGGTGCCGTCTTCATCGTCTGCTCCCCCACGACCTCTCAGGACAGTCGGCGGCCTTCACCGACGAACGCGGCAAACCCGTCCACGTCCTGTGACGCCGCACGGATCCTCGCCATGCCTTCCTTGAGGTCGTCCAGCCCGGTCGCCACGGAGATGCGCAGGAAGTGCCGACCCTCCGCGCCGATCACGCCGAACGCGCGGCGGTCCATGGTCGCCACCGCGTAGCGGAACAACAGGAACATCTGCACCAGCGTCGCGGGCGAGGTCTTCGCACGCACGTCCGCGGGCAGGCCATCGTAGAGTTCGATGGCCCCCAGCCGCTCGCACAGACCGCCGATGTTCGGGAACACGTAAAACGCCCCTTTCGGCACCTGACACCGGATCCCGTCCATGGAGTTCAGCGCGTTCACGACTGCGTCGCGGCGCTCCTGGAAGGCGCGGATCATGAGTTCGATCGCCGGCCGGCTCTCCGGGGACTCGATGGCGACCTTGGCGCCCATCTGGTTGTAGCCGGGGATGCACGAGAAATAGTTGATGTTCAAGGTCTTGAACATCAGTGCCTCCTCGACGCTCGGCAGCACGGCCCAGCCGACGCGCCCGCCGGTCCACGAATAGGACTTCGAGGCGCCGGACGCGATGATGGTCCTCGCGGCCATGCCGGGAATCGAGGCGATCGAGTGATGCACGCTGCCGTCGAAGAGGATGTTCTCGTAGATCTCGTCGGAGTAGATGCGCACGTCCCGTGGCGCCTTCGCGAGGATGACCCCGGCGATGGACTCGAGCTGAGCCCGCGTGGCCACGCCCCCGGTCGGGTTTGAAGGAAAATTGAGGATGATGAGCTTGGTGCGCGGCGTGATCAGCGGCGCAAGGTCGTCGCCGTTGAACGCGAATCCCTTCTGCTCGTCGAGGTGCAGCGGGACGGGCTTCAATCCGAGGTAAGCCGTGAACGACTCGTAAATCGGGAATCCGGGACTCGGGTAGATCACCTCGTCGCCAGGATTGCAGTACACCTCCTGGCTGAGACCGATCGGGGGCTTGCCACCCGGGAAGACGACCACGCGGTCGGGCGTGACTTCGATGCCGCGCGAGGCGCCGACGTCCGCGGCGATCGCCTCCCGCAGCGGCAGGATCCCCTGCGGGTCGACGTAGTGCGTCATGTCATTGTCGAGCTGGCGCTTCACCTCGTCGCGGATGTGCTTCGGCAACGGGAAGTCGGGCTCGCCGAGATTGCAGCGGATGACCTTGTGGCCCGCGGTCGCGACCTCGTTGATGTACGGGCCGATCTTGAATGCGTTCTCCGTGCCGATCTGCTGCACTCGGTCGGAAAAGAGCGACATGGAACTCTCCCCTCAGCGGTTCCGTGAAGTTGGCCAAGGGTAGGACAGGACCGGAATCAGGGGTATTTGCGAGAGTACGTAGGCGGGCTCGACGCGCCCGGCTCGGCGGCTCATTCGAAGATTGCGACGAGACCGCCCAGGGACCGCAATCCCAGGTAGATCGTCACCAGCCAGCCGGCCACCCCGACCGCCGCGAGCCAGCGCGGATAACGATAGCTGCCCATGAGGTCCGGCCGCCGCACCGCCACCCACAGCACGACCGCCAGGCCGAGCGGCAGGATGAGCCCGTTGAAGGCGCCGGCGAAAATCAGCAATGGCACGGGCGCGGCCCCGGCGAACACGAATGCCAATGTCGAGACCGCGATGAATCCGACCACCAGCAGGTTCCTGCGCCGCTCGAGGCCGGCATGGAAGCTCGTCAGGAACGACACCGAGGTGTAGGACGCCCCGATCACCGAAGTGATGGCCGCAGCCCAGAGCACGACACCGAAGGCGCGGAGGCCGAATTCGCCGGCCGCCGACCGGAAGGCGGACGCCGTCGGGTTCCGCGGATCCAGCGTGACCCCGGCGGCCACGACTCCCAGCACGGCAAGGAACAACAGTGCGCGCATGAGACCAGTCACCAGCACGCCGGTGATCGACGCACGCGAGATGTCGTCGACGTGACCCGGGCCTCGGACGCCCGCATCCACCAGCCGGTGGGCGCCCGCGTAGGTGATATAGCCGCCGACCGTGCCGCCCACCAGCGTCGTGATGGCCAGGAAGTCGACTCTCTCAGGCAGGACGACGTTGCGCAGCGCGTCACCCACCGGCGGATCGGAAACGATCGCGACGTAGCCGGTCATCGCGATCATCAGGAACCCGAGCAGGACGACGATCCGGTCCATCGCCACGCCCGCACGGCGCGAGAGGAAGATCGCGATCGCAATCAGCGCCGTTGACGCGCCACCCACGACCGGCGACGCGCCGACCATCGCGTTGGCACCGAGTCCCGCGCCCGCGACGTTGCCGATGTTGAATACGAGGCCGCCGAGCACCACGAAGAACGCGAGCAGGTACCCCATGCCGGGCAGCACGCGGTTGCCGAGGTCCTGCGCACGCAGGCCGGACACGCCGATTACGCGCCACACGTTCAGCTGCAGCGCAATGTCCACGACGATAGAAACCGTGATCGCGAAGGCGAACGCGGCGCCGAGTTGCGCGGTGAACTGCGTGGTCTGGGTGATGAAGCCCGGCCCGATTGCGCTGGTGGCCATGAGGAACATCGCGCCGGCCACGGTTGCACGCTGCGGCGGGGCCGGTGTCATGGTCAATTCGACCGCGAGTACTTGCGAGCCTCGTCCGGCTTGCCCCATGCGCTGTACAGATCGGCCAGGCGCACGCGCCCCCGTTCTGCGAGGTCCGGAATTGGCGACTGCTCCAGGCCCTTGCGGCTCTCGAGCAGCAGCCGCTCGGCGCCGGCGAAATCCCCGAGCTTGGTCCGCGCAGCTCCCTCGGCGTTCATCGCAGCCGCGACCTGCCAGGAATCCCTGGGCATGTTGAGCCCAAGGATGCGCTGCGCCTCGGCCGCCACGTCACGGGCCTCCTGGTAGTGATGCGTGGCGAGCAACAGGTTGGCCTTGACCGTAAGCGTTCCAGCAACCTGGGGGTGCTCGGGCCCGAGCACCTTGCGACGGATCGCGAGGCTTTCGTCCAGCAGCCTGCCGGCCTCCTCGTACTGACCCGCGTCCACCAGCCAGTAAGCCAGGGTCGCCGCCCGGGACGCCACGTCGGGGTGCTCCTGGCCCAGTACCTTGCGGCTCATCTCGAGGGACTGCCTCAGCAACTCGACGCCCTCCTTCCGGTTGCCCTTCCCATACTCCACCACGGCAAGGTTGTTCAGGTTGAAGGCGACGTTCGGGTGGCTGCCCCCCAGCAACTTCTGGTTGATGGCGAGTGCCTCCCGATAGGCCTTTCCCGCCGCGTCCAGGTCGCCGCGGGACTGCAGGGCATACGCCAGGTTATTCAAGGAGGTCGCGGTTTCCGGATGGACGTCACCGTACAGCTGGCGGTTCATCGCCAGCACGAGCCGGCACAGGGGCTCCGCTTCGTCGAACTTGCCGAGCCCCAGGTACGCCCAGGCCAGATTGGCCATGGCCTGCGCCAGCGCCGGATTGGCGCTGGGGTTGAGCTGGCGCCGCATCGACAGCGCCTCGCGCAGGTACGCGACCGCCTGGTCGTACTTGCCGCGCTCGTAGTAGTTGCGCCCGAGGTCCTCGATGCTTCGCGCGACGTCGGGATGGGTTGCGCCGTAAAGCGCCCGTCGAATGTCGAGCGCCTCGCGGATCAGGGGCTCCGCCTCCGCGTATTCGCCCATGTCCGAGAGCAGCTCGACCAGCTGGCTCAGCGTATCCGCGACGTCGGGGCTCGACTCGCCGAACAGCTTGCGACGGGTTTCCAGAGCCTGGCGCAGGCTCTGCTCGGCCTCGCTGTAATCCGATTTGAGCCGCAGCACCTCGCCGAGGTGACCCAGGCTGCTGGCCACCTCGGCGTGGTCGGGGCCCCAGAGCCTCAGCCGCCTTTCATAGGCCAGTTTCACGAGGGAGATGGCCGGGTCATACAAGCCGAGGCTCGTGTACACGGTGCCCATGGTGTCCATCAGCGTGGCCTGGATCGCGGGCTGGTTGGCGAGGTCCCGGCGGATGCGTATTGCGCCCTTGTCGAGAATCTCGCGGGCGGTGATGGTATTGCCCAGGGCCTCGCTCGGATCCGACACCTTGAATAGGTCCACCATGAAGCGCGTGGTCTGCCTCGCGGTCTCGGCCTCCTCCTCCGCGCGGACACGCTGGCGCTCGGCCTCGTTGCGGGCGAACCAGGCGGCCGTGGCCAGCGTCGAGGTGATGGCCATACCCGCGACGGAACCGGCGGCCAGCCACATCATCCGGACCTGGCGCCGATGCGCCTCGCGTTGCTTCAGTTCGTCGAGGCCGACCGCCAGCATGCCGGCGACCAGCTTCAGCTTGGCGTCGAGTTTACTGTCCTTGCCCGGCCGGGCGTCGGCTGCAATGGGCTCACTGCGCTCCTGCAGCAACTCGCCGCCGGCGCCCATCTTGTAGATGAGGGCGTTCGGGAAGCACTCGATTTCGGCCGTCTCGGGCTTTGACGAGCCGCCCGGCTCCCCGTCCACGACGAGCGCAAATATCCGGTGCTCCCGGCCGAACCGCTTGAAGGTGAGGATCTCCTCGTTGACCCAGCGTGAGCGCGCGGCCCTGGGTGAACAGATGACGATCTGGAATGCGGATTGCTCCAGAGCCCGGGTGAGCGTGTCGCCGAGATTCGTGGCCGTGGCGAGTTCGTCGCGATCGCGGAAGACGGGCGTCAGCCGCTCGGGAACCGGGCCGAACTCCGTTTCCCGCCCGACGAGATGCTTCGGCACGCGATAGGTTTCGAGCGCCCTGTGCAGCCACTTGGCCCACTCCTCGTCGGAGTGGCTGTAGCTGATGAACGCGCGGTACCTGAACTCCGTGGTCATGTACGTTTCAGCCGATCCGCGCGGCATCCTTCTGGTCGATCGCGCGCTCGCGGTGCATGAGAATCCATTCCGCGTGTTCCTCGAGCGACGCGTCACCGAGGATCTTCAGTATGCGTCGCCGCTCGCCGTCGTTCTCCGCGGCGTCGATGCGGCGTCGTGCATTGTGGAAGATGCGGTGCATGAACTCGTACTGCTTGATCAGTTCGCTTTCCGCGGTGCTCTTGGCGTAGGACTGGCGCACGCCGACCAGCAGCAGGACGCAGCCCATCAGGTACACGACCGGGCTGCGCACCTCGTCCGGAATGCCGGCACCGACGAACAGCAGCGCGGCCAGCGCAACGGCCGTGGCCAGCAGCCCCAGCCTGCCGATTCGCTGTGTCGCCGCGTGGCGCGCCAGGCGCTCCGCTCCCTTGCGCCGGTAATAGCCCAGCTGGCCGGAATCGGCGTCTCCGATCCATTCGCGGATGGAGAATTCCACGCCCGCGGGGTCCTCGTTCGGCGCCACGTCGCATTCGGTGCCGGCAACGCGCATGACGTTGCGGATCCATCCCAGGTCCGGGTCCTGCATCTGCAGGAAGTTGTCGTGCGCAAACTTCGTCACGTTGCCGCTCGTCACCCCGGCGGCCGCCCAGTAGAACTGCACACGCAGTCCTTCAGCCAGCGTCCGGTAATCGAGGTACTTGCGGTGCCACGACCCTCGATTGGCAAGATGACTGATGCCGACCGCCGCGATCATCAGGCCGAGGATGACGACGATGAGGACCGGCGTCTCGTTCAGGTTCAGGTCGGAATAGGAGATGTACGCCACGCCGGTCAGGAACGCGAATGCATGCATCGCACGCAGCGTGAGCAACACGCGCTTCTGGTAGCGGATGGCCAGCCAGTCCGCCGCGCAGAACACCTGGTTGATGTCCTGCAGGCCCGGGTGCAGCGCAGCGGCCTGTTCATCCGTCAGCAGGGAATAACGCTCCCGGTCGATGTCGTCGGCGTTCGCCTGCGCGTCCTGGCTGAACTCGTTGGCCCGCTCGAAGACCTGCCGGTGCCGGAGGGGCATCTCGCGGACCCGCGGTTGTCGTTCGTCCGTGGTGAACCAGGTCGCATCCAGCGCCACCAGGCCTTCGGCGGGCGCGCCGTCGGACCGGTCCCGCGAGCACACGATGTGATAGACGAGGTCACTCTCGTCGTCCGTCAGCGTGAGGCGGCTGGCGGTCGCCCGTGGCGTGTAGCCGGGCATCACGTCGTCGTGATGGAAGCGGACGACCTGGCTGGTGCCGCCCAGCTGGTCCGACTCCTTGCCGTCCCAGAGCGCGAGCAGCACGTGGCAGTGCGCGCACAGGAACACGCCGGCCTGCGCGTACTGGCGAGCACGATTCTTCGCGGAATCGTGGATCGAAGCCGCCGTGTTGCCGGGCGTGATCGGTAGCTCGAAGACGTCGACCGCCGCTCCGCACAAGCGCTCGAAGTCCGCCCGCGACTGCGGCGTCGCGAAATCGCGGACGTAGAGGTCCTTCGGCATGGGGAGCGGGACGGTCAACGGCATACGCAGCGTGATCGCTTCCTCCGCCACCAGCCGATCGGCCCCCTCCGCAAGCGGAGACATGACCACGACCAGACGATCGGGGTATGCCTCGCGCAGGCTGCCGAGGAATTCGCGCACGCGCGCGCGGATCCGTGGAATCTCGGCGGGCAGCAGGTCACGGTGACCGGTGACGCCCACCACCAGCGGAACCGCGTAGCTGCGCCTGGCGGGGCGACGCGCAGCGGGCACCTCAGCCGTGAACGGAGCGGGTTCAACCAGATCGGGCGATGTGGCCATGCGGCGGGGACGTTACCGCATCAGCATCGCGCTTGCATCCCGCGACGCGCGCCGGGACTGGCCGCGGTACCGGTGTCTTCCCGGTGCCGCGGCCGGCGGACATCCTTCAGAGCGGCGGCCGCGTCGGCATGGGCCAGAGCTGGTCGTATGCCGGATCGTCGAATCCGTTGGCCGGGACCGACGGCAGGAACCGATCGTTGAACATGTGCCGGAATGTCCGGAGACGTGACAGCAGATCTCCGCGCCGATTGGCCAGGTCACGACACGGCTGCCCCGTGACGCACGCCGGCACCTGCCTCAGCGTCGCCTCGAAATTGTCCAGCTGGCTGTTGGCCGACTGGCAGTTCCGGATCGCCTCGCTCTGCTTCGGCGCGTTGGCGGCGGTCAGGCACTTGTCCAGCTTGTCCCGGGTGCTTTCCCAGTTGTTATAGAGCGACGTGCAAGCCGTGGCCGGCAACGGTTGCTGGCCGTTGTTGCCGTCCTCTGGCACCACCGAGCACGCCGTGAGGGCCAGCGCGTCGTACAGGTCGTAGTACAGCGAGTAGACCTGCTGCGCAAACACGATCTGCGGATTGACCGAAAAGACCTCTAGGTTGAAGGCATAGATCGAGAAACCCGCGCCGATGATTTTCGAGCTGGCGCAGCCGGAATTGCCGAGGACGTCGGCGTAGCTCAATGTCGCGGGGCCACCGACCGTCCGGTAGTTCTCCGAGATCCTTACCGTCAGGTCCCACTGCAGCAGGCTGCCCACCGGCACCGGCCAGCTGGACTGCGGGTAGTACCTGCAGCCGAGTTCCTGGCCCGAACCCGCGAGTTGACTGACGTAAAGCTCCAGATCAAACGTGTCCGTGAAAACCACGCCTTTCTCGGTGATGCCGAAGAAGGCGTCGAAGTAATACCGGCCCGCCGACGCCTGCGCTCGATAGTCGGGCGAGATGTACATCGCCGGCAGCGGATTCTTGACGAACTGGTCCGTCACTTCCTTCGGCAGCAGTGGCGTCACATTCAGGAACTGCTTGTCGGCCGTCGCGCCGCCGGAGATCACGCCGGCGCCCGTGCAGATGGCCGGCAACGTCTGGTTGTCCTGGGCCAGCCAGCGACAATCCGGCAGATTCTCGATCTGGAAGAGCGTCATGCCGGTCTGGCTGCTCACGAGGTTGACGCTGGTCAGATTCGCAGCAGCCAGGGTCGGGTCGGTCCGGCTATAGGAGAGCGGGCAGACCTCGCCGTCGCCGCATTCGGAGAGATCGATGCTCTCGCCCGGCGCCAGGGTGGGCTGGAGCGGCGCGTAGAATGTCGTGTCGGTGCAACCCTGGGTGTACGGACAGGCGAACGTCGAGAGCGTCAGGTCCGCGCTGTCGATGGTGACGTTCTCGAGACCCGACGAGGGGTTGCCCGCGAGGACCGGCTCGAGTGCGAGCACCTCGCACCAGTTGTGATCCGTGACGTAGATGCGACCCGACTTCGTTCCGGCGCGGATTCCGTATTGCTGGTTGGCGTCGTTGAGATCGCACCGTCGCGGCTGAAAGATCGTGGTTCGCGTATTGCGCTCGTCGGGGACGCTGAACACCGGCACCGCCGTCAACGGGGTATTGGTCGTGTCCTTGGCCAGGATACGCCCGATCGTGGACGTGGCCAGGGCGACGCTGACGGTGCCATCTTCCGGCTTGAAAATCGACGCGCTCTGCAACAGCTCCGTGCCCTTGAGGCCCCAGGTCTTGCTGTTCGCGATCTCGACATAGCCGGTCGGACAGCCACTGGCGGTGGCATTGAGGTCCGGGTCCGGGAAGAACATCAGCGTCTTCTTCAGCTCGAGACCGATGACGCCGGCGCACAAGAGACTGCCGGGCAGGATGAGCTTCGTCGCCGTGGTGTCGACGAGCAGCGGCCTGTCCCTCGCATACTCCTTGAAGCAATACTGCGTGGACGGTTCCTGGTTCAGGTCGTACCAGCCCTTGCTGTTGTCGCAGGACGACCCCTTCTCGACGACCTTGACCAGGCTGTAGGTGCTCTTCTTCTTCCCGGCGACCCAGATCCCGCCGTCGTCGCTGACCGTCAGCGCGGTGCAGGTTTGAACCGTCTTCGCCGTGTCGAAACCAAAGGCGGTGTCTTCGCAACTGAAGACCGTACTGTCGCTGCCGGTCTCGACCGGATTCCACTGCCGGACCAACCGGCCCTTCTTGCCGTTCAACTGGTCCAGGCAGAAGAGGCCCCGGGTGGCCGTGAGCTGGCAGGAGCTCACCTGCCCTGCGGAGACAGGGGGCGTGTCGAACTGCGGGACCACGGTCGTGTCCTTGAAGGACATCTCGAGCACTGCGGTCGGACTTACGACCTCGACCCGGTCGAGGAGCTGGTTTGGCACCACCTCGCCCTGCGCGGGAGGCGCCAGGACACCGGCAAGGATTGCGAGCGGCGCCAGCGATGCGAACCTGGCCCTGAGCGTAAACATCCTGTTCTCCTTCCTGATTGCCACGATCGTTCGTAAACTGTCGCGGCTGGTTCGTAATGAGGCGGCACTGGAAATGACCGCGAAATCGGGCCGGGCGAGCCTGCCCGGAGCGTCAAGCGACGATTCGAAAGAAGTTGCCACGAGACCCTCCCTTCGAAACCTGCCCATCGCCGCGCGGTTCTTCTTCATGGGGTACCCCCCGCGCGTTGCGGCGAATATACGCCTTCCGTTCAGAAATGAGACGTAGTTCGCAAAAAAATGGGGGGCCGTAACGGTTGACATAAGACGGTTTTGCGCCGCAGCGACCCTCTCGAACGGGAACCAGATCGCAGGCCGGGCCATCCAGCGGGCCGGGCGTCCCTCGGGCACGGCGCGCGTATTAGACTGGCCACTGCGGCCGCCCGGGTTACCTCATGAGCGCAGCGGACAAGCGCATCGCCGAACTTCTCGACCGCTGGCAGGCCAGCCTCGAGCTGCATGCCCGGTATCTGGAGCTGGACGACGCGGCCTACGCCAGGGCGCAGGCCTGGCCGACGCACCAGCGCCCGACACGGTGGGTGGTCGAACTGGCCCGGACCCGCCTCCTCGACCTGAAACGTCAGCTTGCCGAGCGCGAAGCCCGCGGCGACGTCACGTTCGCCGAAGCGCTCGAGCTCATGGGTTTCCTGACCACCCTGCTCGGCTCCGAGCACATCGAACGCTTCATTCCACTCGCGACGAAGAAACCGGTCGACGTCCGGCCTGCGGCGGTGCAACAGCCGTCTCGACGGCCACCGCGCAAGCCGCAGGCCCCGCCGGCAGCGCCTCCGAAGGCCACGCCGGACGTCCCGGACAAGGCGACTGCCACGGTGATCGCGGACGCGGTCCGCTTCCTCACCTGGGGCCGGGAGTGGCCACAGCTTGCGAGCCTCATCGCGCGCCTCGCCGACCGGCCTGCGGAGGACGAAATCCTCAAGATCCTGCGCAGACATCGGGCGAGCATCGAAGGTCTGGCCAGGCGAACGCCCGGCTGATCCCGGCACCCCGGGGTGGCACGGATCTCGTGCCGCCTGATACCTTCGTTCGCTCACCCGCCTCGAACACAGGAGTGATTCGCCCATGCCCTTCGCTCGCGCACACCGCTTCGTCGCCCCGGCCCTGCTGATCTGCACCATCCTAGGCAGCGCCGCGCAGGCCCAGGAACAGCCCACCAGGGCCGAGCAGTTGCTCAAGTACCGCAAGGCGGTCTACCAGAAGATGGTCTGGAACGTCGCTCCATTGGGTGCAATGGCGCAGGAGAAGATGCCGTTCAACGCTGCGGAATTTGCGCTGCGCGCGGGACGAGTGGCGGCCCTGACGCCGATGCTGGCTGAATCCTATGCCCCGGAGTCCCGGGGCGTCACCGGCTCCAGGCTCAAGGCCGAAATGTGGCAGAACCGCGCCGATTTCGACGCGAAGCTCAAGGACCTCGTGGACCGCAGCGCGACGCTTGCGACGGTCGCCAGGGCGGGTGACGCAGCGACCTCGAAGGCGGCGTTCTTCGACATGGCAAACGCCTGCAAGGCCTGCCACGACAAGTACAGGGCGGACTGACTCAAAACAGGGCGATCGTCGCCTCGGGCGCCGCGCGGAGTGCGATCGCCAATGCGATCGCGAGCGCGGCGACGATCGCCACCGCCAGTGCCACCCGGGAGCTGCCGATCTCCTCGGCTTCGGGCACGCGGTCGGCATCCTTGCGACCGGTCACCATCGCGCGCAGCAGTGGCCGCCGGCGCGCCAGGGCGTACCAACCCGCGGCAACCACGTGCACCGCGATCAGCGCGAGCAGCCAGTCGGCGTTCGCGTGGTGCAGTGCAGTGATGCGATTACTGGTCCCGGGGGACACCCAACCGTAGAACGGCCCTGCGTTCACGATCTCGTCGTTTGCGAAAAGCCCGGTGACGGCCTGCACCAGCATCAGCGCAAGCAGTGCAACGACGTTGAGGGCGCCGAGCGGGTTGTGTCCCACCGGTTCCCCGGCACCGCCGCGGCGCAGGTACTCGACGACGGCGCGCGGACCACGCAGGAAGTTCGCGAACCGTGCGTGGCGCGTGCCGGCGAAGCCCCACACGATGCGGAAGGACACCAGGACGAGCGTCGCGTAACCGAAACGCCGGTGCCAGCCGAACCACTGCACGCCTGCCTGGTGGGTGAGCCACGAGCCCGCGACGCACAGCACGAACAGCCAGTGCGCAATGCGCACCGGGAGGTCCCAGACCAGCCTGGTCGCCGGCACCACGCCGCTACGCCCGGTGTCGCTCATTGATCTCTAAGAAGTATCCGTCCGGGTCCCAGAAACTCAGCGTCGTCATGGTCACTTCGGCACCGCCGACGCCGCGCACCGAGAATTCGTGTGGCGCCGCGTGAATCCGCGCGCCTGCCGCGAGGAGCCTCCCGTGCACCTCCTCGACGTCGTCCGTCTGCATGACGAACACGACGTCGCCGACGATGAGCGTCGTGCGCTTGAGGACATTGCTCATGGGGTCTCCTGGACCCGTGAATTCTAGCAACGAGACGCGTGACTGCGCCGCGCTGTCGTAGACTGTGCCGCATGCCCGCCGGACTCCTGCGCCGCCTCGGCGCACTGCTCTACGATTCCCTCCTGCTGCTGGCCCTCTTCATGGTGGCCACCGCGATGTTCCTGCCGCTGAGCGGCGGCGAGGCGATCACGGCCGTCGCACACCCCTGGCTCGAACTCCTCTACCGCACCGTGCTGCTCGCGTTGCTGGTGGGCTTCTACGGGCTCTTCTGGACGCGACGCGGGCAGACGCTCGGCATGGCCTCGTGGCGGCTGCGCGTCGAGCGGGAGGACGGCGGCACGCTCACCTGGGGCGACAGCCTGCGTCGCCTCGCGGCGGCGGCGCTCTCCCTGCTGCCGGCGGGCCTCGGTTTCGTCTGGATCCTGTTCGATCCGCAGCGGCGCGCCTGGCACGACCGCCTTTCGCACACCCGCATCGTCGTCCTGCCCAGACGAGGCGCAAGCGGCGCGGGATGAGATCGTCTCAGCGTGCGCGGGCCAGCAGTGCCATCGTGAGCGCGGCGAGCGCGGCGGTGGGGATCCACGCGACGAGCCAAGGCGCCAGGTCGAACAACTGACCGCTGCTCTCGAGCGTCCGGTTCAGCAACACGAATCCGGCGCCGATCAGTATGCCGACCACGGTGCGCGCGCCCTGCCCGGAGGCTCGCATCGGTCCGAGCGCAAACGGCAGCGCGAGCAGGACGACGAGCACGAGTGCGACGACCCGCGCCGCTCGCGACCAGAGCGCGATCTCGAACTGTGCCGAGTCGAGGTCGTTCCGTTTCAGGTGCGCGATGTAGTACATGAGATCGCGCATGCCCATGGTGTCGGGTTCGACCACCGCGAGCCCCAGGAATTCGGCGGAGAGGCTGGTATCGATCTCCTTGACCGCGGCCTTTTCCGCCGTGGTCCCACCGTCCGCGAACCGCGTCTGCGCGTAGCCCTCCAGCCGCCAGCGATTGCCGTCGTTGACGCTGGCCGACTCGGCGCGGCCGACGCTGAGCATCCTGCGCTGCGCGTCGAAGCGGAAGACCTGCACGCCGCCGTAGCGCGAGTCCGCGGACTGCTGCTCGACGCTGATGATCGTGTCGCCGTCGCGAACCCACGTGCCGCGATTGCCCGCGAAGCTGAATTCGCTGTACTTACTGAACACCTTGAGCTGGCGGCCGTACTTCTCCAGTGGCGGCGCTACGAACTCACCCAGGACCACCATCAGCACCGCGAGGAC